>Ga0302319_10002594_pt1 | contig 38691 bp, 34 predicted proteins | sample Bog_T0_2_FD_203319 | JGI IMG/M metagenome (GOLD analysis project Ga0302319, IMG submission 203319) | Peat permafrost microbial communities from Stordalen Mire near Abisko, Sweden - Bog_T0_2 | ecosystem: Environmental > Terrestrial > Soil > Wetlands > Peat | place: Sweden: Abisko, Stordalen Mire... | reverse complement strand
CTGGGCCGAAGGTGATGCACCGTGGGTTGGAAGACTTCCGTCATATCAAATTCGGCGCCACTTTGAGGCTGAACGATGTGTGAATCTGATAGCCGCTTGCGGGGAGAGGTCGGCGCGAAGCGCCGGGGGAGGGGGACTCTCCACGAATCGAATGCGTGGAGAGAAGCCCCTCATCCCGACCTTCTCCCCGCGAAGGGCGGGGAGAAGGAGCAGAGGCAGCAATCCAGCTTCGGCTACAGAGGTCGTGCCGCGCCGCTAGTCGCTCGCTTCACCCCCACCTATCCGCCCGAGATAATCCGCTTTGGAAAATTGCATGTGATCGACACACAGTTGCGCCAGCGCCCAGCTGTCGCGGTCCTGCAGCAACGCGATCATCAAATCATGCTGACGGCGCGACAGCGCCAGGCCGTCGCGGTCGGCGAGATTTTTCGCCCGCATCGGCAGGGTCAGGTTCATGTAGTCGCGCAGCGAGCCCACCAGGTAGGGATTGCCACAGGCCGAAAACAGCGCGAGGTGAAACGCATCATTGGCTTCATGAAGGCCGCGCAGATCGCGCGCGTCGGCCCTGGCGCCATAGTCGCGTTGCAGCGCGGTGAGCTGTTCGATCAGGTCGCGCGGCGCGGGCAGGGCGATCATCAGGGCGGCCTGCCGCGTCAGCATTTCCCGCACCTGATAGATCTGCTGTACCTGTTCGGCGGAGTAGCAGCGCACCGTGGCGCCGACGTTCTTCTCGCGCAGCACGATGCCCTGGCGTTCCATCTGGAACAGGCCCTGGCGCACGAAATGCCGGCTGGCGCCGTAGCGCGTCATCAGCGTGTCCTCGACCAGCCGCGCGCCCGGCGCAAACCGGCCGAAGATGATGTCCTCCTCCAGCCTTCGGATCACCTCGGCCTGTTCTGCCTCGCGGGTCAGCGCGGTGGCTGGCGAGGAAGCCGCGCGCGGGCTCATCCCGCGTCCTCCCAGCCGGACAGGCGGTAGCAATCCTCGACCAGACGCAGGGTTTTGAGATTGTCGTCGGGGCCGGTTTCGAACGGGGTATTGTCGCCCAATGCCTGCACGAAATGCGCGATGGTGCGATTATACGAGCCCTGATATTCCGCGGTCAGATCATAATAGCGCTCCTCGTGATAGGCGCCGGCGCAGGTCAACAGCGGGCCGTCGAGGCGGATCGCGCCATCGCTGCCGAGAATATCGAGCCGGTCGACCTGCGCTGAGGGATAGCCATGCGCGGCGAAGCTCGCGAAGATGCCAACCGGGGCGCCCTGCTCGGCGCGCAATTGAATCACCGCGCCGTCCTCGCCGGCCATTTCGGCATAGTTGCGGCTGAGGCCGGCCGACATCACCCGCAGCGGCCCGAGCAGCATCCGCAGCGTATCGAGATGGTGGATCAGCACCTCGGCCACCAGCATGCGTTTTTCGCCGCGCATAAAAGGCTGCCGCTCCAGCGCCGGGCGCAGGCCGTTGTTGCCCGGCAACACGCCCGAGGTCAAAAGAGTGTGCTGCGCCTGTTGAACGGCGCCGATGCGACCGGTCTTGAGCCATGCAGCGGCGTCGCGATAATAGCCGCGAAAGCGCCAGTTCTCGTGCACCATCAGCCGGGTCGGCGGTTTGACTTCGGCGATCAGTTCGCGCGCCTGCTGCCAGGTCGGCGCCAGCGGTTTCTGGCACAGCACCGGCAATCGCCGAAGCGCCGCGAGCCGCACCAGGGACGCGTGGAATTGCCGGGGTGCTGCGATATCGACGGCATCGAGGTCGGTGCCGGCCAGCATCGCTTCGGCGTCGCTGTAAAGCTGCCGAATGCCGAACTCGGTTGCGCGCCGCGTGGCGTTATCCCGTGACGGATCGGCGATCGCCACCACGTGTGCCTTCTCGGGGATCTCTGCCCAGGCCAGCAGATGATGGCGGCTCACCATGCCGGCGCCGATCAGGCCAATCCGCAACGGCCGGTTCATGCCAGTTTCCCCCTAGCATTAAATCAGCATGCAGCCGTTTTATTGTCAATAATAGTGCGGAACAGATTGCCGTTTTCGTCATATTGCGCCGCAAAAGTCGAATATTGACAATAATAATGCGCGGATCATAAGTGCAGGCTCGGTATCACGGGATCGACCGCCATGGCTGACGGGCTTCGCAAGGGACTGACGAGTTACGGCGACGCCGGGTTTTCGCTGTTCCTGCGCAAGGCCTTCATCAAGGCTATGGGTTATTCCGACGATGCCCTGGACCGGCCGATTGTCGGCATCACCAACACCCATAGCGACTACAATCCGTGCCACGGCAATGTGCCGCAGATTATTGAAGCGGTGAAGCGCGGCGTGATGCTGGCCGGCGCCATGCCGATGGTTTTCCCGACGATTTCGATCGCCGAGAGTTTTGCGTTTCCGACCTCGATGTATCTGCGCAACCTGATGGCGATCGACACCGAGGAAATGATCCGCGCCCAGCCGATGGACGCCGTGGTGGTGATCGGCGGCTGCGACAAGACGCTGCCGGCGCAGATCATGGCCGCGATCAGCGCCGACCTGCCGACCGTGGTGATTCCGGTCGGACCGATGGTCGTCGGCCATCACAAGGGCGAGGTGCTCGGCGCCTGCACCGATTGCCGCAGGCTATGGGCCAAGTACCGCGCCGGCGAGATCGACGCGGCCGAGATCGACGCGGTCAATGGCCGGCTGGCGCCGTCGGTCGGCACCTGCATGGTGATGGGCACCGCCTCGACCATGGCCTGCCTCACCGAGGCGCTGGGGCTGGCGCTGCCGATGAGCGCGACGATTCCCGCACCGCATGCCGAGCGCTTTCGCTCCGCCGAGGCGAGCGGCAAGGTGGCGGCCGAGATGGCCAAGACAAAGGGCCCGCGTCCCAGCGAATTGCTAACGGCTTCCGCCTTCCGGAACGCCCAGGTGGTGCTGCAGGCGATCGGCGGCTCGACCAACGGTCTCATCCATCTCACCGCGATTGCCAACCGCACCACCCACCGCATCGATCTCCAAGCCTTTGACCGGCTCGGCCGCGAGGTGCCGGTGCTGATCGATCTGAAACCCTCCGGCGAGCATTACATGGAGCATTTCCATCATGCCGGAGGGGTGCCGAAATTGATGGCGCAGCTCGGCAACCTGATTGATCTCGATTGCACGACCATTTCAGGCGCGAGCCTGCGCGACATTGTCGCCGGCGCCGAGGACGTGCCCGGGCAGGATGTGATCCGCGATCGCGACAGCCCGATCAAGCCGGAAGGCGCGATGGCGGTGCTCTCTGGCAATCTGGCGCCGCGTGGGGCCGTGATCAAGCATTCCGCGGCCAGTCCACATTTGCTGCGGCATACCGGGCGCGCGGTGGTGTTCGACTCGCTGGAGGACATGGCGCAACGGATCGATGATCCCGCGCTCGATTGCAGCGCCGACGATGTGCTGGTGCTGCGCAATGCTGGTCCAAAGGGCGCGCCGGGCATGCCGGAAGCCGGCTATCTGCCGATCCCGATGAAACTCGCGCGCAGCGGCGTCAAGGACATGGTGCGGATCTCGGATGCGCGGATGAGCGGCACGGCGTTCGGCACCATCGTGCTGCACATCACCCCGGAATCCGCCATCGGCGGTCCGCTGGCGCTGGTCCGGAATGGTGACATGATCCGGCTCGACGTGGAGCAGCGCCGCATCGAATTGCTGGTCGAAGCGGCCGAACTCGAGCAGCGCCGCGCCGCGCTAACGTCGGTCACGACTCCCGCCTGGGCCAGGCGCGGCTATGCGCATCTGTTCCACGAGACCATCCTGCAGGCCGACGAAGGCTGCGATTTTGATTTCATGCGTGGAAAAGGCGAAGGGTAGACGAGAGTTTCCAAGAATAGGATTTGTAGGATGGGTTGAGCGCAGCGAAACCCATCACCACAGGCACCCTTGGCTGATGGGTTTCGCTGCGCTCAACCCATCCTACGCTTATTGTACAGCTTCATCTCGCGGCCTTTATCGCCGATGGCTTTATTGACAATCCCGCGAGCTTGATGGGATGATTGCAAAAATCAAAACAGGGAGAGGGCGCCATGACAAGGCGATCGACATTAGTCGCAGCAGTGATCGCTGCGGTAGCGGCGCTGGTGGTGGGTGGCGCCCGTGCGCAGGAGGTCAGGCATTTTCGCTTCGCGCATGATCAGCAGCTCAATTCCGGCTATAGCGTCGCCTATGATATTTTCTCGGCCAAGCTCAAGGACCTGAGCCACGGGACGATGCTGGTGGATCAATATCCCGGTGCGCAGCTGGGGCAGGAGCCGCAGATCCTGCAGCTGGTACGGTCCGGCGATATCGATTTTGCCATTGTGTCATCGGCCAATACCTCGACCATCTCGCCGCAGGCCGGCGTGATGTCGTTGCATTTCCTGTTTCGCTCGGAGGCGCACGACATCAAGGCGCTCGGCGACCCCAAGGTGTTCGAGGCGATCCGCGACATGATCGACGACACCGTGCAGGGCATCCACGCGATCGGGCTCGGCACCCAGGGTTTTCGGGACATCTATGGCAAGCGGGAAGTTCACAAGGTCGAGGATCTCAGGGGTACCAAGCTGCGGGTCCAGGCCACCGCGACCGAGGACGCGATGTTCGCCGCCTATGGCGCGCAGACCGTGCACATGCCATTCGGCAGCGTCTATACCTCGCTGCAGACCGGGGTGATGGATTTTGCCGAGAACGGCGTCAATGTCTATCTCATCAACAAGCATTATGAAGTCGCACCGGTGCTGTCGATGACCGAGCACGAGGCCAACAACGCCATTCTATGGATCAGTGACCGGCTGTGGCAGAGCCTCACTGCCGAGCAGAAGCAGTGGGTCATGACCGCTTCGCGCGACGTCAGCACGCAGGAGCCGGCGCGCGCCTTTGAGCTGGAGCGGGCGGCCGCGGTGAAACTGCAGAAGATGGGCGTCAAGCTGGTCTCCGATGTCGACAAGTCCGGGTTCCAGACCATCGCCGATCCCTATCTGGATTCGCTGGCCGCCAAGCTCGGCCCGCATGCGGAGAAGATCAAGACCCTGATCCGGGCGATCAATTGAAGCCTGATTGCGTGTCATTGCGTCATCAGGAATTCCAGTGATGAGCATCGCCGATAAACTGGTGTTGCAACGGCAGCATCACCTGAAATGGCGGTCGTTCGACCGGCTTGAACTTATCCTGATGATCGTCTGCGGCGTGCTGTGTTTCGGCTTCTCGCTGTCGGTGGCCTGCGACATCGTCACCCGCACCATCGGCCATCCCTGGCTCTGGCTGCAGGAAGTCACCTCGACGCTGTTCATCTATGCGATCTTCATCGGCGCCGCGGTCGCCACCCGTCGCAATGATCACCTCTATCTGACCGCGGTCTCCGAGGCGTTGCACGGCACCCCGCGGCTGATCATCGAGATCATCATTCGCCTCGTGGTGCTCGGTGTCGCCTTCGGCCTGATCGGGTTCGGCTATGTCAATTTCCTGCGCGGCTTCGGCAGTTTCCGTCTGCCGTCGGGTACGCCAATCGCTTCGCTCTATGCGGCGATCCCGCTGTCCGGCGTGCTGATCGCGCTGTTCACGATCGAGCAACTGGTCAACGGCATCTTCAACGGCTTCGATCATCCGGAGCCGGCCGAGGAGGATCCCGCAACCGTGCCGGTCGATCAGCGGATCACCACAAGGGCACGGCCGTGAGCGCACCTTTAGTCCTGGCGCTGATGTCGTTCTGCTTCCTGTTGTTCGGCTATCTCGGCGTCCCCGTGCCGTTCTCGCTGATGGCAGGGGTGTTTGTCGGCGCCATGCTGACCGACGTCTCCTTGGCGGCGATCATCCAGAAGATCTTCGACGGGGTGGATTCGGAAGCACTGCTGGCGATACCGTTCTTTCTTCTGGTCGGCGAGCTGATGAGTTCGGCCAATGTGGTGGTGCGGATCGCCAACCTTTCGCTGTCCCTGGTCGGCCACATCAGGGGCGGGCTGTCGCAGGTCGTGGTCGTCTTCAGCATGTTCTTCTCGGAAATGTCGGGCTCGACCACCGCCGATGTCGCGGTCATGAGCCGGGCGCTCGGTGGCCCGATGAAGCGCGAAGGCTATTCGCCGGCGTTCATCGCCGCGATCATCGCCTCGGCGTCGACCATCGCAGCCCTGGTGCCGCCGAGCATCACCGCCGTGGTCTATGGCGCGGTCGGCAATGTCTCGATCGCCGGGCTGTTCATGGCCGGCGTGGTGCCGGGCCTGATGATCGGCATCGGCTTGATGATCTACTGCTATTTTTTCGGTCCCTCGGGCCTTCGTAAGCCGCGCGCGCCGTTGCGTCAGATCGGCTTTGCGACCGCCGACGCGGCGCTGCCGCTGATGATCCCGCTGATCCTGCTCGGCGGCATTCTGACCGGCTGGTTCACGCCGACGGAAGCCGGCGTGGTCGCCGTGGTCTACATCATCGCGGTCGTGATCCCCGTGCTCAACCGCGGTCATTTCCGCAACATCCCTTACGATTTCTGCCTTGCCGGGCTGATCTTCTCGCTGCCGCTGATCACCATCGGCGCCGCCAATGCTTTCGGCTGGATGCTGGCCTATCTGCGCGGCGCCATCGTGATCGCCGATTTCATTACCTCGATCGCCGGCAACGATCCGCATTATATCATGCTGCTGCTGGTGCTGCTGTTCACCGTGGTCGGCGATTTCATCGAGCCGGTGCCGACCATCATCATCTTCATGCCGCTGGTCAACGCTTTGACCCAGGCGGGCGACATCAACGGCGTGCATATGGGCGTGGTGCTGATCGCAACGCTGGCCTTCGGCCTGATCACGCCGCCTTACGGCCTGGTGCTGCTGATGGCCTCGAAATTCGTCGGTGTCGGTTTCGGCAAGGCGCTGCGCGCCGCGCTGCCGATCTATGTCGTGTTCCTGGCGACCATCATCTTCACCATCTATTTCCCGCAGGTGGTGCTGTTCCTGCCCAAGCACATGATCCCGGAATCGGTCGGCTGCTTCAAGTCGCCGGCCGGAACGGGATATATATGTCCGGAGTGACCCGATGCGGCGTCGCTCAGCCCGCCTGCCGCTGATACTGCGCATCGGTGACGTGTTCCATCCAATCGACCGGAGAGCCGTTGAGCTTCTCCTGCACCGCGATGTGGCTCATCGCCATGGTCGGCGTCGCGCCATGCCAATGCTTTTCGCCAGGCTGAAACCAGACCACGTCGCCGGGCCGAATATCCTCGATCGGGCCGCCCTCGCGCTGCACCCAGCCGCAGCCGGAGGTGACGATCAGGGTCTGGCCGTACGGGTGGGTATGCCACGCCGTGCGCGCACCGGGCTCAAAAGTGACCAGCGCCATGGCGACGCGCGCGGGCTCCGGCGGACTGAACAGCGGATCAATCCGTACCGTTCCGGTGAAATAGTCCGAAGGCCCTTTGCCGGACGGCTGGCTGCCAATGCGTTTGATTTCCATGAAGCTCTCCTTTGAATATCCGGCTGAACGGAACTGGTTACTTTGCTTGACGGAATTTAGTGCAGGTCATTATGCACGATTAGAGCCAATATTGCGTATGGCTTCATTAGCAGCGCTTATGAATGGCCGGCGCTCAGACACCGTTACCGTCCCAGTCGTGGGTGACGCGGATCGAGGGATCGCAGGGCTTTTCTGCATGCCTGACGACCATGATTTTGGTCGCGCCCATGGGCTGTACCCCGATCCGACTTGATCAGACATCGTAGCAATCGTTGCCGGTTTCGACAACTTCGGCGTGTTAATAGCGGGCCAGGCACCGCGGACGGTGTCACTTGGTCTTGCTGGTGAATCGCTTAACCGCCGCCCGGAACGCGTCGGTCTGCATCGCCGCGATGATCCGCTCGGCTTCGGCTTCGAGTTGCTGGCCCGTTGGAGTAGCGCCGGCCTGGTAGACCAGCGTCTTGGTGCCGGCGATGGCGGCTAAGGGATTATGCGCCAGACGCTGCGCCAATTGCCTCGTCTCAGCCTTCAGGTCGTCGGCTGGAACGAGCTTGGCGACCAGGCCCCAGTCATGGGCCTGCTCTGCGGAAAAACTGTCCTCGGCCAGGAAGATCTGCAGCGCGCGCCTTATGCCGACGGTGCCGACCAGGCCAACCGTGCTGCCGCCGTCGGGCGAGACGCCGATCTTGGCGTAGGCGGGGGTGAAGCGCGCGGTATCGGCGGCGATGCAGAGGTCGGCGACAAACGCCAGTCCCATGCCAGCGCCGGCAGCCTGGCCATGCACGCTCGCCAGCACGATTTTAGGCATCCGCCGCAGGCAGGCAATGAACGCGTGATAGTGCCGCAGCAATTCCCCGACTACCGGGGCGATGGTGTTGGCCTCGGCGGCGGCGCCGATGGTCTGCAGATCGCCGCCGGCCGAGAAGGCGCGGCCTTCCCCTTCGATCACCAGCACGCGGATGGCATCTGACGCCTCGACCTCGGCGCCGAGCGCTTCGAGTTTTTTCGCGATCGGCAGGTCGATCGAATTGAACGCGGCCGGCCGGTTCAGCGTGATGGTGGCGATCGGGCCTTCGATCCGGAGCAGCGCCGGATCATCAGCAGCAGAAGTGGGCAGCGGCATCCGAAGTGCCCCGCGGGTTCGATGAAGATGCCCTCTTTAATCGCAGAAGGGAGCAGGTGACAATCCCTGGCAAGTCTGCAAAATGCAGCAGGCTGCCGCTGATCGCGGCGCCTTCAACTGAAGCGGAGCCGGCGTGACAATCTCAGATACCCCTCTTGGCCCTTCGGCGTCCTGCACCGCTCCGGTTCAACCGCGCTGGCTGCGAGTCTGAGGCGATGGCCGGAACCATTGTGGTGGTCGGCGCCGGCCACGCCGGCTTTCAACTCGGGGTCTCGTTGCGCCAGCTTGGCTTTGGCGATCGGATCTTTGTCATCAACGATGAAACGCATCTGCCCTATCAGCGGCCGCCGCTGTCGAAAGCCTATCTGAAAGGCTCGGGCGCGCCTGACAGCCTGATGTTCCGGCCGGATAAATTCTATCGCGACCAGAAGATTGAACTGATTTCCGATCGCGCGGTCGCGATCGACCGCGCCGCCTGCACCCTCCAGCTCGGCTCCGGCGCCAAACTCGATTATGGCCATCTGGTGCTGGCGACCGGCGCCCGCAACCGCCTGCTTGATCTGCCCAATGCCACGCTCCGGGATGTCCGCTATCTCCGGATCATGGACGAGAGCGAGGCGCTGCGACAGCGCATCGCCACGGCGCGTCGCGTGGTGGTGATCGGCGCCGGTTTTATCGGCCTGGAATTCGCCGCCACCGCGCGTGCAAGGGGTCTCGAGGTCGACGTAATCGAACTCGGCCCACGCGTCATGGCTCGGGCGGTGACCGCGGAAATCTCCGACTATTTCCAGCAGCGGCATGGCGCGGCCGGCATTCGCATTCACCTCGGCGTGCAGGCCACAGGCATCGAGAGCGATGGCAGCCACGTGACCGGCGTCAGCCTCAGCGACGGTCGGCATCTGCCGGCGGACCTGGTCGTGGTCGGCGTCGGGGTCCTGCCCAATGTCGAGCTCGCCGCGGAAGCCGGCCTGCCGACCGGCTCGGGCATCGTGGTCGACGAGCATCTTCTGACCGCCGATCCCCAGATTTCGGCGATCGGCGATTGCGCGCTGTTCAAAAGCCAGCGCTTCGGCGGCCAGTTGCGGCTGGAGTCGGTGCAGAACGCGACCGACCAGGCGCGCTGCGTGGCGGCGCGTTTGACCGGCGATGCCAAAGCCTATGACGGGCTGCCCTGGTTCTGGAGCGACCAAGGCGATGACAAGCTGCAGATCGCCGGCCTCACCACCGGCTTTGACCAGGTCGTGGTGCGCGGCGACCGCGGTGCGCGCTCGTTTTCCGCGTTCTGCTACCGGGCCGGCCAACTCGTCGGCATCGAGTCGGTCAATCGCGCCGCGGATCATGTGTTCGGCCGGAAAATCCTCGCCCTCAACCGTTCGATCGAACCAGAGCAGGCGGCCGATTTGAGCTTCGATCTGAAGGCGGCGCTCACTTAAGCGGGTTCGATGGCCAGTTCCGCGGCTGTCGGCATAGAGGGTGCCGCGCCGGTCCGCCGCACGCTGATCGATGCGGCCCGGTTGGCATAGGCCAGCGCGTCGCTTATCGGTTTTCCCGCCGCGAGTTGCGCCGCCACCGCGCCGACGAAACAGTCGCCGGCGCCGGTACTGTCGATGGCCTTGACCGCGCGGCCCGGGATCACCAGCGGCGCGCCATCGAGCCACGCCAGCACGCCGCGCTTGCCCAGGGTCACGCAGATGCTGAGGCCGCGGCCGGTCTGCAACGCGCGGATTGCGTCGATGAAACGCGCATCATCGTCGGCGGCAGCGAGCGTGGTGTTGGTCAATTCGCCAAGTTCGGTTTCGTTGAGGATCAGAAGATCGACGAGATCAAGCAGTTCGCGACCAAACGTGATCGCCGGCGCCGGATTGAGGATCGTCGTCGCGCCGGCCGCACGGGCCTGTCGGAAAAAAGCGGTAATCGCGGGCAGCGGTATCTCGAATTGGCTGACCGCAATATCGCCTTGTGCGAGCAACAGCGGCTCCACATCGGTCGCGCTCACCAGGGCATTTGCTCCGGGAATGACCACGATGGTATTGTCGGCATCGGCAACGGTGATGATCGCCGCGCCGGTGTGGGCGTCCGGGGATTCCCGGACCATGCTCAGATCGATGCCCTGCGATGCGAGGAATGCTCTGAGCTGATCGCCGAAGGCATCCTGGCCGACCCGCCCGATCAGCGTTGTCGGCGCGCCCAGCCGGGCGGCGGCGACCGCCTGGTTGGCGCCCTTGCCGCCCGGGCAGAAACGTACCGCGCGGCCGGCGACCGTCTCGCCGATTCTGGGATGCCGGTCGGCGGTTGCCACCACATCCATGTTGATGCTGCCGGCAACGACGACGCGGCCCATATCCCATTCCTAACGTGTCCTATTCCTAAGCGGTCAGGCCCCGACGGAAAACTCCTGCTTGACCGCCTGGATGTCGGCCAGTGTCGGCAATCCGGCCTCGTTGCCGAGCCGCTGTATTTTATAGGTTGAGGCGGCGCGGGCGAATTCGAAATGGTCGTGCCAGCTCTTGCCGGGATTGTTGAGATAGGAGAACACATAGGCGCCGTGAAACACATCGCCGGCGCCATTGGTATCGAGGACGCGCTCGCGCGGGATTGGCAGCGCTGGTAGCGTGCGGATCGTGCCGGTCTCGTCGTACCAGAACAGCCCGCGCTCGCCCATCGTTACCCCGCCGACCCGGCAGCCCCGGGTCTTGAGATAGTCCAGCATTTTTTCCGGCGTCAGGTCCATCTGCTCGCAGAGCCGCTCGGCGACGATGGCGACATCGATGAATTCCAGTAATTCGTGGGTATTGGTGCGCAGGCCGCCGCCATCGAGCGAGGTCAGGATGCCGGCCTCGCGGCATAGCTTGGCGTAGTGGATCGCGGCGTCCGGTTGGTGACCGTCGACATGAAGTGCGCGGCAGCCGCCGAGGTTCAGCAGCGGGAACGGGTGGATATGTTCGTCGTCGCGGCAGCGCACGATCGCCCGCTTGCCGTCCTTCGGCATGATGAAGGACAGCGAGGAGGAATTGACCTTGCGTGGATGGATCGAGATGCCATATTTCGCGCTCATGTCCTGGAACATTCGCCCCAGCCAGTCATTGGCGACGGTGGCGATCAGGTCCGGCACGATCCCGAGCTTGGCGCAGCAGAACGCCGCGGTCACGGCATTGCCGCCGAACGAGACCGCGTAGGCCTTGGCGACGTGCTTTTCGTCGCCGGTCGGCATGTGGTCGGTGATGAAGGTGACGTCGATATAGGTCTGTCCGATGAAGAGGGCGTGCATTCGATTTCCGTGGTGGCTGAGGGTGGACCCGGCCGGCCACAGCACATTAGCACCGGTTGGGCCGGATTTTTCGCTAAAATTATTCGCAGCCTAGCCGCTCTCTCGGCTTGAGCATCCGGCCTGGCGGGCCTACGACCGGCCCGGCGACCTGATCCGGGCTCGCGAGCGTCGGGTGCGTGATTTGCCGCTGTGTTTAAGGTCCTGGCAGCGGATTTCGGCTATCGAAGCGATGTCCGCGACCGCGGCCCGTCGCAAAGCTGGCAACCGCGGCGGCGTTTCTCGCGATCAAGGGGGTTTTCCAGATGATTACTGGCCTGGACCACATCGTCGTGCTGATCGAGGATATCGAGGCCGGCCGTGCCGCCTATCAGGCGCTGCTCGGCTGCGCGCCGTCCTGGCAAGCCCATCATGACGGTTCCGACACCGTGCTGTTTACCCTCGACAACATGACGCTCGAATTGATGGCGCCCACCGGCCAGTCCGCCAATGCCGAGCGCATCCGCAGCATGATGCGGATCTGGGGCGGGGGGCTGGCCAGCATCTGCTTCCGCGTCGCCGATATCGCGAAGATGCACCGCCGGCTCGACCGTCTGGCGCTCAAGCCGGAGCCGGTGACCGAGGTCGAACGCCGCGATGCCGCCTCCGGCGGCATGATGCGCTGGAAGCGCACCCGGGCTTCGACCGAATTGACCCGGGGGGTACGGATGTTCTTCCTCGAACTGGCCGCGCCGCGCCCCCGCTCGGCTGTCGTCGCCGCGGCCCCGATCCTGGCACTCGATCACGTCGTCGTCTCGACCGAGGATCCGGAGCGCGCCGCAGCGCTTTATGGCGCGCGACTGGGCCTCGACATGGTGCTCGACCGCTCGCACCAGGAATGGGGCCAGCTGATGTTTTTCCGCTGCGGAGATTTGATCGTCGAACTGGTGAAGCGTGCGGTCGCCGGCAGTGACGCCAGCCACGATAAATTGTGGGGTCTGAGCTGGCGGGTCGCCGACCTCGAGGCGACGCGGGCGCGGCTGACCGCGGCGGGAATCGACGTCACCGAGATGCGCAGCGGCCGCAAGCCCGGCACCCGGGTGGCGAGTGTGCGCAGTGGCACCTGCGGCGTGCATACGCTGCTGCTGGAGCGCACGTCGCGATCGGATTGAACCAGCGCTCTGCGCGGGCCGTGCGTTAATGCACCGTGATCAATGCACTGTGATCGTGATCGGCTCCGACATGACTGGCGGCTGCAACGGGACATGCGACCAGTCGCCGAGCATCAGCTGCAGCGTATGCTGGCCGGGCGGCAGCGTCACCATCGCCTCGGTCTGGCCACCGCCGAAATGCTTGTGATGGTCGTCCATCGGGATGGCTTCCTTCATCTCTTCGTCGCTCATCTTGGCGTCGATCAGGAGATGATGGTGGCCGGTATTGGGTTTTTCCACGCCGGCCGGGGCGATGCCCATGCCGGACAGGCCGAACTGAACCAGGAAGGGGCTGGTGACGTCGGCGCCGTCCTTCAGATTGATGAAATAGGCCTTGGCGCCAGCGGGCGACGGCGTTTGCGAGATCGCCGGCGAAAGGCCCACGATCAGCAGCGTGGTCACAACAGCGTACGCCACTCTGAAGGGTGTGATCATCCTGTATCCTCGGAAAAATGGTTGAGCTGAATGGCGTGGTCCGCGCCATGCGTCAATTGGAAGGCGAGGCGGATCGTAAGCACTCGCGAAGATGTGGACAAGCGGCTGATGCGCTATTCCGGATAATTTGATGGCAGCCGGATATACGGCAGGCGCAACGGTCCGATGATTGATCTGACCGGTTGTCATGAGATCCGTCAGCGGATCCGCGGCGCTTCTGTTCAAACCTCGCAAGGCACGCGCAAAAATCCGCGGAAACGCACTCTGCCGCCGCGGACCGGCGCGCCGTTCAAGGCGTAGCCGGGAAACCGCTTGAGGAAGCGCGAGATCGCGATCGCGCCTTCGAGCCGCGCCAGCGCTACGCCGGCGCATTGATGCGCGCCGGTGGCAAACGCCAGATGCCGGTTCGGGCTGCGGCCGATGTCGAGCCGTTCGGGATCATTGAATTGCTGCGGGTCGCGGTTGGCCGCGCCAATGCACAGCGTCAGCGATACGCCCGAAGGCAGCGCGACGCCGCCGAGTTCGACGGGCTCTGTGGTGATGCGGTTGCCGAGCTGGTTCGAGCTTTCGAACCGCAGAAATTCCTCGATCGCGGTCTTGATCAGGTCTGGGTTGTCGATCAGCCGTTGCCGCTCGGCCGGAACCGAAGCCAGTGCCACCAGTCCGTTGCCGATCAGATTGGTGGTGGTCTCATGTCCGGCATTGAGCAGAAAGATGCAATTATGCAGCAATTCCGGCTCGGTCAGGCGCTCGCTTCCGCTGTGGCCATGGCCTTCGCCCTGGATCAGCCGTGTCAGCACGTCACGTTCGGGATTGCCAGGTTTGGACCGCCGACGCGCCACCAGGGTTTCGAGATAAGCCAGGAACTCGGTGACAGCCTGGTTGCCGCGCGCCAGCGCTGCCACCGACAGCGCCGGTTCCAGCGCACCCAGGATCGCCATCGACCAGCCGCGCAGCGGCGCGCGCTCCTCGCGCGGCACGTCGAGCAGATTGCCGATTACCTCGATCGGTATCGCCGCGGCAAAATCCTCGATCAATTCGCAGCGGCCATTGGCTTCGATCGCGTCGAGCAGGGAATCCACCAGCGCCACCAGATCGGGCTCCATGCCGGCGATCGCCCGCGGCGACAACGCGCCGGTGATCAGGCGCCGCACCCTTGTATGCGCCGGCGGGTCGTTGAAGACGAGGCTGGTGGTGTGGTGCGCATAGAGCGGCGTCTCGCCAAATTTCGGCAAAAACTCCCGCTTCTTGTCTGAACTGAAGCTTTTGGTGGTCTTGTAGGCGCTGACCAGGTCGTCATAGCGGGTCAGGAAGAAGGAGCCATTGGCCAGCCGCTTGACCGGCGCATGCTCGCGCAGCGCGCGATAGGTCGGGTAGGGGTCGGCATAAAATTCCGGCGTCAGATGTTCGAGGTCGAAATTCTCCGCGAGCTCTCGCGCATTTGCGTCCATGCTGCCATAGTCTCCCGTGATCGCCGCCATGCGGTCTTGGCTGTTTCCGACGGCGCGGCCGCCGCTATAGTCCTGCCTCGCAATACAGTCTCGGCCCGCCAACTGGAAATGAAAATGCCGATCCGCGCTGAAGCCGCTGCCGAGACGGTGCCGTCCTGGCCGGAGGAGATCTTTGCTGTTCTGCAGCGCTTTGAGGTTCGACAGGTGGCCTATGTGCCGGATGCCGGCCATGCCCGGCTGATCGAGCTTGTGCTGGGCGCGCCGGCGATGCGCGCGGTGCCGCTGACCACGGAAGAAGAGGGCGTGGCGCTCCTGGCCGGGGCCTGGGCCGGTGGCCAGCGCGCGGTGCTTCTGATGCAATCGAGTGGCGTCGGCAATTGCGTGAACATGCTGTCGCTGACGCAAGTGTTGCGGTTTCCGTTTCTGACGCTGGTGACCATGCGCGGCGAGTGGGGCGAGTTCAATCCCTGGCAGGTGCCGATGGGATCGACCACCGCCGGCGTGTTCGAACTGGCTGGCATCCGGGTGTTGCGAGCAGAGAACTCAAGCGAGGTCAGCGAGGTGATCGAAGCCGCGGCTGGCCAAGTCTATCACGCGCTCACGCCTACCGCGGTACTGTTGTCGCAGCGGCTGATCGGGGCCAAGGTTTTCACCAAATGACAAAGACCAATTCTCTCGACCGGCGCCAGGTGGTGGCGCGGTTGCTCGCCAAGCGCGGCGCCGCCCTCGTGGTCAGCGGCCTCGGCGCTTCGACCTATGATATCGCGGCCGAAGGCGATCACGAGCGCAATTTCTATCTCTGGGGCGCGATGGGCGGCGCGGTCATGATCGGCCTCGGCCTGGCGCTGGCGCAGCCCGCGCTGCCGGTGCTGGTGATCACCGGCGACGGCGAAATGCTGATGGGCCTGGGCAGCCTCGCCACGACAGGCCTGCAGCGGCCCGGCAATCTCAGCATCGTGGTGCTGGACAACGAGGTCTATGGCGAAACCGGTGGGCAGGCGAGCCACACCGCGGCGACCACAGATCTAACAGCCGTCGCTCGCGCGTGCGGCCTCACGGAGGCCCGCGCGCTCACGACCCTGGCTGAGATCGAGGGATTTGCAGCGGAACTGGCAGACGTGACGCTGGGTCCGCGTTTTGTCAGCATCAAGATCGACGCTGCCAATCGGGATCGCGTGCTGGCAAGCCGCGACGGCCAATTTATCGTCACCCGTATCCGGACGTCGCTCGGCCTGGCGCCGATCTGACGCCCGTCCACGACTCGGCGATGGATTTCTTGGCCGGGGCTGCCCAGAGCCGGTCTTTCGGGCTCTGCCAGAGCCGCCAACAAGAAATACTATTTTACCGTGACATGGGCTGAAATCAGCTGCGGTGCACGCATGAATACGGTTAGTACTCTGCCTTGCACCAGTTCCACTTGACATAGATCAAGGTGAGCGTTTACTCACAAGTATGAGTGCGATCCGCATGACCAGTGACCTGCGGCGGCAATTGATCCTCAATGCCGCCAAGCGGTGCTTTGCTCTGCATGGTTTCGCGGGAACCACCACCAAGAGCGTGGCGGCGGCGGCCGCGATATCGGAAGGGTTGCTGTTCAAGCATTTTCCCTCGAAATCGGCGCTCTATGCGGAAATTCTCGCGGAAGAATGCGAAGCCGATCCGGCGCTGCTCGAGTTGCGCGGGCTTGAGCCCTCGACCGAAACGCTGGTGCTGCTGGTCAAGGGCGTGGTCCAGCATTTCATCGGCGCGTTGAACACGCCAGACCAGCAGGAGACGCAGCGCCTGCGGCTGATGATCACGAGCCAGCTCGATGATGGCGAGTTCGCCCGGCTGCTGTTCGAGAAGATCGGCAAGCTGGTTGGATCGGTGTTCACCGCCTCGCTGGCGCGCGCCATCGCGGCGGGCGATGCCGTGCCGGTCGGCGGCGCGCCGCAAAATCTGTTCTGGTTTACCCATCACACCGCGCTGATGGTCGCGCTGACGCGGCTGCCTGCGGTACCCTGCCTGTCCTATGCCGATGCTAACGATCTCGACCGCCCATTCTGCCTTGAACGTCAAGTCTGCGAATTTGTGCTGCGCGGAATTGGCGTGTCCGAAACCGCCATTGCTTCCCATCTCGATCGCGACCTGCGGCGGCTGCCGAGCCAGCCGTTAACTCCAGAAAGCGCATGACATGAACATCGTAAACGAGGCCAACATCTCGGGCCGGCCCATTGCCGACAAGCCGCGTCCGCGCCCGGCGCGCACCGTACTCTGGTTCATCATCATCGGGCTGCTGCTGGCGGCCCTGGTCGGCGGTCTGGTCTGGTTCAAGCAGTTTCGCGGCCAGATGATCACCCACATCTTCGCCACCATGAAGCCGCCGCCGGCCTCCGTGACGGTCGCCGAAGCCAAATCCGAGGTGATCCCGAACCTGTTGACCGCGGTCGGCGATCTCGCCGCCGTGCACCAGGTCAATGTCACGTCCGATGTCAGCGGACGCATTACCGAGATCATGTTTACGCCCGGCAGCAACGTAAAGGCCGGCACGCCCTTGGTGCAGCTCTACGACGCGCCAGACCAGGGCGATCTCGCGAGCTTCAAGGCGCAGGCGACCGGTGCGCAGCTGGCGCTCGACCGCGCCAAGCAATTGGCGGCGCGCCAGTTCGGCCCGCAATCCACCGTCGATGCCGCGCAGGCCACCTATGACCAGGCCGCTGCCGGCATTGCCAAGACCGAGGCGATCATCGCGCAGAAACGCGTGCTGGCGCCGTTCGATGGCGAACTCGGCGTTCGCCATGTTGAAATCGGCCAGTTTCTCACCGCCGGCACCCAGATCGTTACTCTGACCGACCTGTCGCAGCTTTATGCGAATTTCACGGTCACCGAAAAGGGCAGCGCGATGCTCAAGGTCGGCCAGACCGTGCGCGTCGCGGTTGACGCCTATCCCGGGCGGCAGTTCGAGGGCAAGCTCACCACCATCGAACCGCAGATCAGCACCGACACCAGAAACATCGTGGTGCAGGCCACGATCGACAATCCCGATCATATCCTCAAGCCCGGCATGTTCACGACCACGACGGTGGTGCTGCCGGAAAAGCCTGCCGCCGTTACCGTGCCGGAGACCGCCGTCGACTATACGCTCTATGGCGACTCGGTTTTTCTGATCAAGGAAAAAAAGGCGGAGGATGGCTCTTCCAGCCTCACCGCGGAGCGAACCTTCGTCCGCACCGGCGACCGCTATCAGGGCCGCGCGGTGATCCTGAGCGGCGTGAACCCTGGCGATCGGGTGGCGGCGGTTGGCCAGCTCAAGCTGCAGTCCGGCGCGGCGGTCGCGATCTCGACCGATCCCGCGCTGCAGATTCCAGCCAAGCCGCCGCTGAACTGAACTAGCCAATGGATATGCGCGGGAGGGCTCTCTCCGCGCCAACCTTTCGATCACGGAGCGCCGTCATGGCCATCACCGATATCTTCATCAAGCGCCCCGTGCTGTCGCTGGTGGTCAGCCTGTTGATCCTCTTGATCGGCTTCAAGGCCGCGACCAGCCTGCCGATCCGGCAATATCCAAAACTATCCAACACCGTGGTGACGGTGACCACGACCTATCCGGGCGCCTCGCCGGACCTGATGCAGGGCTTCATCACCACGCCGATCGAGCAGGCGGTGTCGGCCGCCGAGGGCGTCGACTACATCACCTCGGCCTCGACCCAGGGCCAGAGCCTGATCACGGTCAACGTCAAGCTCAATTTCGATCCCAACCAGGCGCTGACCGAGGTCCTGTCCAAGGTCAATTCGGTCAAATATCTGATTCCGAAAGAGGCCAATGATCCGATCGTGCTGAAATCGACCGGCCAGACCACGGCCGTGATGTATATCGGCTTCTCCAGCAAGGAATTGTCGGGCTCGGCGATCTCGGATTATCTGACCCGCGCGGTGCAGCCGATCCTGTCCACCGTCGATGGCGTGGCCTCGGCCGATCTTCTCGGCGGCCAGACCTTTGCGATGCGGCTGTGGCTCGATCCGTCACGCATGGAAGGCCGCGGGGTGTCGCCCGACGACGTCGCCGCGGCGATCCGCTCCAACAACTTCCAGGCAGCGGCCGGACAGACCAAGGGCTTTTACATCGTCTCCAACGTGACCGCCAATACCGACCTTCTGAACGTCGATCAGTTCAAGCGCATGGTCGTCAAGGCCAAGGGCGGCGGTTTTGTGCGCATGGAAGATATCGCCACCGTAGAACTGGCGGCGCAGAGCACCGATTCCAGCGTCGCCTTCAGCGGCGAGCACGCCATCTTCATCGGTGTGCAGGCGACGCCGGTAGGCAACCCGCTCAACATCGTCAAAGGCGTGCGCGCGCTGTTTCCGGAGCTGGAGCGCAATCTGCCGCCGTCGCTGAAGATGAAGGTCGCCTATGATTCGACCAAGTTCATCCAGTCCTCGATCGACGAGGTAGAAAAGACCCTGATCCAGGCCGTCGGCATCGTGATCGTGGTGATCTTCCTGTTCCTCGCCTCGCTGCGCTCGGTGATCATCCCCGTGGTCACCATTCCGCTGTCGCTGATCGGCGTCTGCAGCCTGATGCTGGTGATGGGCTTCAGCATCAATCTGTTGACCCTGCTGGCAATGGTGCTGGCGATCGGGCTCGTGGTCGATGACGCCATCGTGGTGGTGGAGAATATCTATCGCCATCTGGAAGAGGGCAAGCCGCCGGTCCAGGCGGCGCTGCAAGGCGCGCGCGAGATCGTTGGCCCTGTCATCTCGATGACCATCACACTCGCCGCGGTCTATGCGCCGATCGGCTTTCTCGGCGGCCTGACCGGCGCGTTGTTTCGCGAATTCGCGTTTACGCTGGCGGGATCGGTGATCGTCTCCGGCGTGATCGCGCTGACGCTGTCGCCGATGATGTGCTCGGTGCTGCTCAAGCAGGACCATGGCGGCTGGTTTTCGCGCAAGGTCGACATCGTGTTCGGCGCCGTCACCCGTTGGTATGGACGACGGCTCGATCGCTCGCTGGATTATCGCCCGGTGACGGCGCTGTTCGCGGTGACGATTCTGGGCCTGGTCGGGTTCCTCTATCTGAATACGGCCAAGGAACTCGCCCCGGAAGAAGACCAGGGCATTGTCTTCACCCTGGTGAAGGCGCCGAAATACGCCAATATCGACTACACCGAATTCTATACCAACAAGCTCGACAAGGTCTTTGCCGGTTTTCCGGAGACCGATCTGCGCTTCATCATCAACGGCACCAACGGTCCCAGCAACGGCATCGCCGGCATGCTGCTGAAGCCCTGGGATGAGCGGACGCGGTCGGCGATGAAGCTGAAACCGCTGGTCCAGGCGCAGCTCGGCAAGATCGAGGGCGTCAATGCCTTCGCCTTCAACCTGCCCCCCTTGCCGGGCGGGCCGGGCGGCCTGCCGATCCAGATGGTGATCTATTCCACCAATGGCTTCCAGTCGGTCTATGAGGAGATGGTGAAGCTGAAGGCGGCGGCGCGAAAAAGCGGCCTGTTCATCGTCACCGACAGCGATCTCGACTATAACCAGCCGGTGGTTCGCTTGAATATCGACCGCTCCAAGGCCAATGATCTCGGCATCACCATGCAGAGCATCGGCAACACGCTGGCGACGCTGCTCGGCGGCAATTACGTCAACCGCTTCAATCTGGAAGGGCGGTCCTATCAGGTTATTCCGCAGGTGCCGCGCGAATTGCGGTTGTCGCCGGAATCGCTGGCGAATTATTACGTGCCGACCGCCACCGGCCAGCAGGTGCCGCTGTCGACGCTGGTCACGATCGAGACCGCGACCGACCCCAATGCGCTGACCCATTTCAATCAGCTCAATGCGGCCACCTTCTCGGCGGTGCCGGTGCCGTTCGTCACCATGGGCCAGGCGGTGGATTTTCTCGAGAACGCGGCCAAGCAGTTGCCGTCCGGTTTCAATCACGACTACCTGGCGGATTCCCGGCAATATGTGCAGGAGGGCAATCAGCTCGCGGTCGCGTTCGGCTTCGCGCTGGTTATCATTTTCCTGGTGCTGGCGGCGCAGTTCGAGAGCCTGCGTGATCCCCTGGTGATCCTGATCAGCGTCCCGATGGCGATTTCGGGCGCCTTGTTTCCGCTGTTCTTTGGTGCGGCCACGATCAATATCTACACCCAGGTCGGATTGCTGACCTTGATCGGGCTGATCAGCAAGCACGGCATCCTGATGGTCGAGTTTGCCAATGAGCTGCAGCTCAAGGAAGGTCTCGACAAGCGGTCTGCGATCGAGATGGCGGCGCGGGTGCGGCTGCGTCCGATTTTGATGACGACGGCGGCGATGGTCACGGGTCTCATACCGCTGTTGACCGCCACGGGCGCCGGCGCGGCGAGCCGGTTCTCGATCGGGCTGGTGGTCGTCTCCGGCATGTCGATCGGCACGTTGTTCACCCTGTTCGTGCTGCCCGCGGTCTATGTGTTCATCGCCACCGATCACCGGGCGGCGGCGGATTCGGAGCGGAACCGGGAGATCGAGGCCTTCGATCTGTCGCGCGCGGGCGAGTTGCGGCCGGCCGCTGAATAGAGCACTGGGCCCGGGAGCGATCCAATGACGACCGACTTTCCAGCCGGAAATTACCGGTTCATTCCGGCTTTCTTCCAATATTCGAGCGGCGTCGCCGCGGACGATGGCTTTGCGATTGAGCGCGTGCGCTTCGATCGCGCCTTGCCGTTGGCGGATGGTTTCGCCCAGGCCGCGCGCTATATCCAGGCAACTGACCGGCCGCTGACCGCGTTCTGCGCCTGCGAATTGCGCTCGCCCGCAGCCTTCACCGAGGATGGCTTTCGCGCCTTCAACCAGCATTACGTCAAGACGCTCGAGGAATGGGGCCTGTTCGACGGCGTCACCAATCCGGTGGCGCGCAGCAATGTCTGCCCGGAGATCGATCCGCCCGCCGAGCCGTCCTTTTATGCCTTCTCCTTCACCCGGCCGCGTGACGGCGTCGGCGCCGCGGCATCACCTTCCTTCGTCATCTCCGGTGGCGCCGAGGCGCGTGGCGGAGCCGGTACTTATCCCGAGCGGATCGTGCGCTACCGCGATCTCAGCCCGGAGGGCATCAGCGAAAAAGTCAGCGCCACCGTCGCCGGTATCGAGAGCCGTCTCGGCGTCTTCGGGTTAGGCTGGAACGCCACCACGGCGGTGCAGGCCTACACCGTGCACGATTTCCATCCCGTCATGGCCGAGCAACTGGTGCGCCGCGGCGTCACCCGCTCCGGCCTGACCTGGCATTTCGCGAGGCCGCCGGTGATCGACCTCGAATTCGAGATGGACTGCCGAAGGGTTGCGATGGAGACCGTGATCTGAAGCGCGGGTCGGGAGACGATCCTCTTGGCGATGCGGTTGTCCCTGACATTCTAAGGCTTTTGCAGGCTAAGAATGTAAGCGATCAGGTCATTTGAATCGGCGCTGGAAATGACGAAATCGGGCATATTCTTGTGGTTTGAATAAGAAAGGCATTTAGAGAAATTCCCGTGGTCGAGGGCATTTCAGCGAGGCTCTGGAAGCTTGGAGGATCGACTCGGTCGGCCAGGGTCATCGGTAGAACACGATGGCATGAGCTGCATCGCTTTATCGCGATCTCACGACCCGACACTACATCCCGATCAACTGGCTGAGCCTGGGCCGGAAGCTGTCCAGCCAGGATCGCCGCAGCGATTGGCAGCATCATCCAACGTAAAATGGTCACCCTGGCTTGCCGCGCGGTGGCGATATCAAAGCGTGCGGTAGTATCTCTCGACATTGATCTCGGTTCCCTCGATGCGGCCATTGTCGCGCGCCAATCCTGGGCCCAAGGCCTTGGGCTGCGGCAGCCACCACGTCAAGACGCCCGTAGCCACCGCGACGGCAACGAGCGCGCGTCTGTGAAGATCTTAGCGTTGCCTCCGGCGGGACCCGGCTTCGGTCTCCCCGAGCGGCATATGGATCGGCCGATGTGGAGGCAAAGCGGGCCGCATGTGAACCATATCGCGAGCTGGCACCATAGGTTCGGAAACTACTCAGGCGCGCGCCACCCGGCGAGCGGAACGGGCGCTCTGGACGCGGATTGCTTATTGAATGCGATGGAACAAATGCAGGCTGGTAATATTACCCAAGCTGCAGGCAACATCCTCAAGTCCAGCGTCGGGATGGAATCCGCGTCAAGCCGTTTGTTTTCGACCTTCGCCGGCACGTTGTCGAATTTCTGAAAAGATCCGAACTCATAGGAAAACTGCGACTGATCCAGGATCTGGGCTGAATTTACGCCATCCGTTCACAGCTACCGTACCGAAAATAAGCCGAGCAAAGGAGCCGATCGATGAGCATTCCAAATTATAGTGTAACGCAAAATGAGATTGCGGCAGAGAGGCAACAGAACGACGAAATGCTAAAGCCCCGTCGAGTCGAGCAATCCCTCGAGCAAGCCCTGGAAACCCTTAAGAAGAGCCTTGACGATTTTTCGGCATCGGCTACTTCCAAGCTCGCGCAACCACGGCCAAGCGTTCTCGATCATACGGAGAAATAAGGTCGTAAGTCGGATCGCGTCTCTGTTGCCATTCCAACCCAAAAAAGCGAACGAATGCGCTTATCCGGTTTAGCGTAACAAACCATGGGCGCACGATCGTTCCGGGTGCTCGCTTTCAGCATAGCTGTTCATCGGCGATGATTTAATCTAACGCCGACAGTCTAAAAATCATTTAAAGTGGCGAATCCAGCAAGGTCGCACTATTGACAGAGGGGCATGAACTGATTCTTGATTGCCAAATCGTTCATGTCCTGGTCAGACGAAATGGCACTTTCCAATCTCAAGGTCGTGGCAGCGTGGGCTTGGTTTGGCTCAGATCGTTCTGTTGCTGTTTTGGTTTTTGTGCTGTTGGCCGTCGCCTCTTTGCTGCCGGTCTTTTTGACACCCATCCCTGCGATGGTCGATTATCCGAACCATCTGGCCCGCATGTATATTCTCAATCAAAACGGCATGCCCGATGCCAATCCATACTACGAAGTGACTTGGGCATTTTATCCAAATTTAGCGATGGACTTAATAGTCCCCCGGATGGCGAGGCTGATCGGTGTCGAAAATGCGACCCGGGTTTTTTTGCTCATCAGCCAGTTACTGATCGTCGGGGGCGCAGCTTTTCTCGAACGAGTCGTGAAGGGGCGTATTCACCTCGCGGGCTTCGCGGCGCTTATGTTTCTCTACTGCCTGCCATTCGCCTGGGGTTTTATAAATTTTGAATTCGGCCTAGGCGTCGCGCTTTGGGCCATCGCCGCTTATCTGATGGTTACCGAGTGCGGGTGGCCGGTGCGCTTCCTGGTTAACGCGCCTTTTGTTGCGATGCTGTTTTTGGCGCACTTTTTTTCACTGGGGATTTATGGCGCAACCATTGGGATCTATGAAATATGGCGCGCCTATGAGCGACAATTGTCCTATCGCGACGCCACTATGCGACTTATCGTCCTCGCGACACCGGTGCTATTATTAATTTTGATGATGAAAATAGCGCCCGGATCAATAGGAAGCGAAGGCACAGAATGGTTTTTTGCGTTCAAGCCGCTCTGGCTGTTTCGCATCATGAACGGCTACAGCCTTTCGGTATCAGCTGCGAGCGCATTTGCACTGTTGGTCTTGCTGTATTATGCTGTGTCGCACAAGCTCCTGAAGCTCGCGCCGGCCGGCATCTGGCTCGCCATCGGCTTTGCGATTCTCTATCTGACGATTCCGTCAAAGCTGCTCGATACCTCGTTCGTTGATCTTCGCGTGATCCCTGCGGCGGCTTTGATCCTTCCGGCCTTCTGCTCGCTGTCGCTGCCCAGCCGTAGATCGACGAATATCGCGCTCGCCGCCGTTGGCAGTATGACGCTTGCCAATCTGGCTGTTGTGCTTGTTGTTTGGCTCTCCTATCGAGCGGACTACGCCGATGTCATTCAGTCATTCAACAAGATTGACCGTGGCGCGCTGGTGCTGGTCGGGAGTAGTGGCGAGGGCGAAGATCCACCGTTTCGCGACCTCACCCAATACCCGATGGTTTATGCCCCGACATTAGCCGTGCATTATGCCGCTGCCTTTGTGCCCAACCTGTTCACCGAGGTCGGCAAGCAGCCAGTCCAGGCACGTGCCGCTGTCCGCCGCCTCGCCATTCCCTATGGGGGACCGATGCCGATACGTGTGCTTAGCGCGATTGCCGCGGGTCAAACGCCGACCGATACTCCGCCCTTCGTCCGCACGTGGTACCGTGACTACGCCTATCTCTATTTACTGGGGCCGCGCATCGTCAACCCGCTGCCAAGCCTCCTGGAGGAGCTGGACGGATCCGAACGCTTCGTTCTTTATAGGATCCGCCGCACGCCCTAGCTGATGGATCGTGCCTGCAAGGCACCAAACGTACCGTCTGGGATCATTCGGCCAGCTACCTGTCGGAAGACTGATCCGCGACGGGGCATCGATGAGGATGGTCCGGTCGCGATCCGAACAGCCAAATTGCCGCCGCTGTTGGCAAGGCTATCTTAACTACCACTGTTCTAGAATGCTCCGCATTCTTCACGGTGGGAGGCACCAATGGCGGCCGGTTCGACGCCGATCAGCTATAGCATCGTGATCCCCGTCTTCAACGAGGAAGCGGTTCTGCCGGTACTGATGCGTCGGCTCGACCTCCTGCTGAGCCGGCTGTCTGATTCGGCGGAGGCGATCTTCGTCGACGACGGCAGCAGCGATTCGAGCCCTACCGTGTTGCAGGCGCTTGCCAAGCGCGACCCGCGTTACCGCTATATCGGACTATCGCGTAACTTTGGCCACCAAGTCGCCATCACCGCCGGCATGGACGCGGCGCAAGGCCAGGCGATCATCGTGATGGACGCTGACCTTCAGGATCCGCCCGAAATTGTCGAGCAACTGATCGCCAAATGGCAGGAAGGAAACGACGTTGTCTATGCGCGTCGTCTCTCGCGTGCGGGCGAAAGCCGGTTCAAGCGGGGCGCCGCCCATTTGTTCTATCGGCTGCTCGGCAGGATGTCGTCGGTCGATATCCCGGCCGACGTCGGCGACTTCCGCCTGATCGACCGAAAGGTGCTCGAAGCACTGCGACAGATGCCCGAGCAAAACCGGTTCGTGCGCGGCATGGTTGCCTGGCTCGGCTTTCGGCAGGCCGAAGTTGCGTTTCACCGGCTGGAGCGCGCGGCCGGCGAAACCAAGTATCCCCTCTTCAAGATGATGCGGCTCGCGATGAACGCAGCGCTTGGCTTTTCCGATGCACCGCTGCGGCTCGCCATCTGGTGCGGGCTCTCAGTGTCGGGTCTGGCATTGCTGTATGGCTGCTGGGTACTGTTGCTGTGGATGAGCAACGATCCTCATCTGGTCGCCGGCTGGTCCTCGACGATCGTCATCGTCTCGCTGTTGTGCGGCATGAATATGCTGTTAACTGGCATCGTCGGGCTTTACGTCGGCCGCATTCATGCCGAGGTGAAGCGTCGGCCGCTTTATGTCGTGCAAAATCGTTTCGGCTTCGATCACGATCAGCCCGCGGCGGCGCGTGCTCCGATCCACGCCATGCACGAATAGACAAAGCCATGACCGAACTGTTCGACGGCTATCGCAGCAATTACCGGGACGTGGTCCAATCTTCGATTGATTTTTCGGGCTTGCGGCATGATTTTTTCATGCGCGCGAAGGCCGATATGTTGCGCGACCTGATCGCGCAGCGGCTCAAGGCGGGCAAACCAAAAATGCTCGATGTCGGCTGCGGTGTCGGCAGCTTTCATCCCTTGCTGCGCGGCATGGTTGGCCGTATCAGCGGCATAGACGTTTCCTCCGCCAGCATCGCACAGGCGCGCGCTGACAATTGCGATGTGGACTATAGTCACTTCGATGGCATGACCTTTCCATTCGAGGACGAAGGCTTCGATTTGGTCACCGCCATCTGCGTCATGCATCACGTCAAGCCGTCCGAATGGACGCATTTCATGAGCGAGATGCGGCGCGTTGTGAGGCCGGGCGGGCTCGTCTGCGTCATCGAGCACAATCCGCTAAATCCGCTGACGCGCTTTGCGGTCTCGCGCTGCGAATTCGACCGGGACGCGGTACTGCTGGGCGCAAGAAGAGCGCGGGAATTGATGTCGAAAGCCGGCATAAGTGAAATTGGCACACGCCATTTTGTGCTGTTTCCATCGGAGGCCAAGCCGGCACGACGCATCGAACGTGCGCTGAGCGGCGTGCCGCTTGGCGCCCAATACGCCGCCTTTGGGACCGCGTGAGCTATGGATCGCTCGCCACCTGTCGCTTGTGGACCACGGCGACCTCGTCGCTGTACACGCGTTGCCAGCCCGGCAGGCTATCGAGCAACCATACCGCCGGCGTGTTCGGAGCCAACAAGGTCGAGCGGATTTCGTAATCTTCGAGTAGCTTGCGAAAATCTCTCAGATCAACAAGCGATATCGCGCGATTGTAGCGCTCGATGAATGGGCCACCGAACAATTCACCGCGGCCGTCGATGAAGGTGGGAATGCCTGCATAAATCAGATAACCGCCGAACACATAGTCGTTGAGCACGGGTCCAGCATTGGCAAGGCCGGCACTGGCCATGGCCGCCGCAGGCGTATTGGCCGACGACGGACGCACGTCGCGCGTCATCTGCAACGCGGTTGCCACAATTATCACGCCGACGGCCATCAGGTTCAGGCCGCGTGGCGAGCTTGAGGTGTCGTTCTCGGCCCTCGCGCCAAGCTGCCGGGCCAGCGGTGCCGCCAGATATAAAGGCGCGAGCACAGCCAGCAGATCAACGTTGCGCACTTGGGCCAGCGCAAAATGAACCAGCCCGAGCAGGACAAGAACACGCGTCACCGGCAGCGTCACCCCCCGTGACAAAGCGAACATGCTGCCGAGTAACAGGATCTCGAAAGGACCGGGATGGCCAAAGTCCTGGGGCCGCCATTCGCTGATCCAGACGAGGGCCTGACCGAGGCCTAGCGTCGTGAGCGGTATCAGCAGCGGTTCCACCCCGTAGGGTGTCAGGCAGCAAGCGGCGGCCGCCAAGGCCGAGAAGGGTAGCCAGCGCAGCAGCACACGCTGCCATTCGCCGGGCTTCTCAGTCAACAAGGCCTCGAGAACGGCCGGCCCGATCAACCCGAGCGCCAGTACGACGCTGCCATGCAGATTGGCCCACAGCACCAGCAGCGGGAGCGCCCAATAGGGTGGAGGCGTATGCCGGTCCATGCTGCGCAGCAGGGCCGCTGCCCATGTCACCATGATGGGCAGGGTCAGCACGTGCGGACGTGCAAGCAGATGCGGCGCCAACAGTACGAATGCGGCCATGACGATGAGCAGCGCCGGTGTGGAGGCCAGCTCGCGCAACAGGAACCGGGTCAGTAGACCGAGCGCGAGTGCGATCGCCGCAGCCGCCAACGCCACCACCCCGGCCCAGCCGGAAAGTGCGTAGATCGCCGCATAGACGACTTGCGACAGCCATTCGAAACTGATCCACGGCGCGCCATGCATGGAAAAGGAAAACGGGTCGCTGTGAGGCACCGCGCCATGAGATAGGATCCAGCGCCCGACCGCGACGTGCGAATAGGTGTCCGGATCGTTCAGCAGCTGCGGTCCCAGCGTCAACAGCAAGGCATAGACGCCCGCGCCGACCAGCCAGGGCAATGCTGCATGGATAGTCCATGATTTGGAGGCACTGGGGATAACGTGATCGCTCATGAGACGAAAGGTTAAGATAAAAGTATTAACTGTTCTTTATCCATTTTGGCTCAAACGGCAGCGGCGGCGGCCAACACGCCGGCACTGGACCTCGCCTTTGGCAGATTGCGATTTATCGACACGTGGCCGCGCTTGCACGAAGGCGTAACACCGGCCAGGTTATCCCGCGCCGGCGTTCTCGCGCAGCTAAGAAAGCTCTATTGTCTTTCCTGTCGCCGCGACGGTGGCGTCGATGACGGCGCGGTCGGTGATGCCGGCGGGGTCCTGTCTTGTCGGCATCGTGGCGCGGAACGGCACCCAATGGGTGTGGCTCACCCGTTCGAGGCGTTCGAGTTCGGCCAGCGGGTCGCTGTGGTCGTCGACCCGCAGATCGAGCTCGGACCATTCCTCTGCGCCATGGATCAACAGCGCCGCCGACTGTCGGCCGCGTTTGTCGCCGCCAGCGGCTTCGCCCGCGTGCATCGCGGCGATCAGGCGCTGCGCGAAGGGCAGGCTTGCCTTGGCCAGATAGGTGTCGGCGGTCTGCTGCAGCACGTCTGGGCCGGTCAGCATGTTGCCGGCGATGGAAAAGCCATCGCCTTCGATATGCCCGCACCAGTCGATGCAATCCCGCCCGGTATGAGCGGCGACATGGCCGCTCATATCCATGATGTGCAGCTGCCGGCTTTCGCGCCCGGAATCGGTCGCAATCAGGGTCGTGATGATGTCGCGCGGGTGCTGCCCGTCGCGCAACAGCTTGAGGCCGTCGATCCCAAGATATTGGTTCACCATGGCCTGGGTGGCGATGCCGCCGAAGCCCGCGGCGATATAGGGAACGCGGGCGCCGACCGCGAAAAATCGCGTCGCGACTGCGATGCCGATCCGGCCGCTGGAACGGTCGCGCGCGATGATCGACCAGGTCATCTCGTCCTGCTCCTCGGCTAGCGTCCGGCCGCGTAGCCCTGCATGCCCCTCGGATTGGCGGCGGCCCGTCGCCTGCGGCCGATCCGGGAGGCCGCGGTCAGGCGGCCTTCCGACCAATCGGGGCCGGTTTCCACCAGATGGCCGCGGCGCGTCAGTTCATCCACGGTCGGCTCGCGCAACCGGTTTTCCACGACCAGCACGCCGGGACGCGAGGTGCGTGGCCAGAACGAGATCGGAAAATGTTCGGAATGCCAGGCCGGCGCGTCGATTGCCTGCTGCAGGTTCATGTTGGCGTGGATGTGCCGCAGCAGGAATTGCGTGTTCCATTGGTCCTGCTGGTCGCCGCCCGGCGAGCCCCAGGCGAGGTAGGGTTCGCCGTCGCGGAGCGCCAGGCTCGGGCTGAGCGTGGTGCGCGGGCGCTTGCCCGGCGCCAGCGCCGCCGGATGGTTCTCGTCGAGCCAGAACATCTGGGCGCGGCTGCCAAGACAGAAGCCGAGTTCGGGAATGACCGGCGAGGATTGCAGCCAGCCGCCCGACGGCGTCGCCGAAATCATGTTGCCAGCGCTGTCGATGATGTCGAAATGCACGGTGTCGCCGCGGACCTCGCCAAAGCGGCCGACGGTGGGTTCGCCGGCCCCCATGGCGCCGACCGCCTCGCGTTGGCCTGCCTCGTGGCGCAGCTTTATCACCGCGCCAAACCCCGCGACGGAGCCCGCGACCAGATCGAGCGAGGCCTGGTCCGAGACCAATTGGCGGCGCTCGTCATTATAGGCGTCGGACAACAAGGTGGTGATCGGGATCTCGGCAAAGTTCGGATCGCCGTAGAATTTCTCGCGGTCGGCAAACGCGAGCTTGGCGCATTCGACCTGCAGATGAATGAAATCGGGGCCGGAGGGATCAAGCCCGTCGAGGGCGAAGCCCTTCAACAGCGCGAGCTGCTGCAGCATCACCGGCCCTTGACTCCAGACGCCGGGCTTGCACACCGTGTAGCGCCCGTAGTCGTAGCAGAGCGGCGCCTCAATGCCGGGCTGCCAGCGTGCCATGTCGTCGCCGCGCAACACGCCGCGATGCGGCGCGCCGCTGACATCCATGATGTCCTGGGTGCGGCAGAACCGGTCGATCGCCTCGGCGACAAAACCCTCCGACCAGGTGCGACGCGCGGCCTCGATCTGTCTCTCGCGATCACCGCCGGCGCTTTCGGCTTCGCGCAGGATCCGGGCATAGGTGGCGGCGAGCCATGGATTGCTGAACAGCGTGCCCGGCTGCGGCACCTGATGATGCGGCAGATAGACCGCGGCCGAGGTCGGCCAATGCCGGCGAAACAGGCTTTCCACCGTGGCGATGGTGGCCGAGGCGCGCTCCACCAGCGGATAGCCATCCGCGGCATAGGCGATCGCCGGCTCGAGCACATCGCGCAGCCGCAAGGTCCCGTAGTCACGCAGCAACAGCATCCAGGATTCGAAGGTGCCGGGGACGCAGGCGGCGAGCAGCCCGGTGCCCGGCACCATGTCGAGCCCTTCGTTGCGATAATGCGCGATGGTTGCGCCCGAAGGCGCCGGCCCCTGGCCGCAGATCACTTCGGTGCGGCCGCGTTTGACATCATGCAGGATGATCGGCACATCGCCACCCGGGCCGTTGAGATGCGGCTCGACGACCTGGAGCGTGAACGCGGTGGCTGTGCCGGCATCGAACGCATTGCCGCCCTTCTCGAGCGTGGCCATTCCGACCGCGGTGGCGATCCAATGCGTCGAGGTCACGACCCCGAACGTCCCTTCGATTTCGGGGCGGGTGGTGAAGGGGTCGGGATTGATGTTGCTCATTGACGTCCATCAGGTCCAGGCGTTCGGATCACTTGATCACAGCCCAGGCGGCCTGCCAACCGACCGGCGCCGCTCAGGCAACCTCAGGCGTCCGCCGCGACGATCGCCGGCCGATTGACCGCGTGGCAGGCCACGCCATCGATCAGCGCCGGCGGCACTTCGCGGCACAATTCGAACGCCTGCGGACAGCGCGGGTTGAACGCGCAGCCAAGCGGCGGATTGATCGGATTGGGGATCTCGCCCTTGACCGGAATCCGCTCCCGGCCCGACATCGAAAGGTCGGGCACCGCACCGAGCAGCATTTTGGTATAGGGCATCCGGGGCGAACTGAAGAGTTGCCGCGCCGGGGCGATCTCGACCACGCGGCCGAGATACATCACGCCGATGCGGCTGGCCATGTGCCGGACCACGGCCAGGTTGTGGCTGATGAACAAATAGGTCAGGCCGAATTTGTCCTGCAGGTCGCGCATCAGATTGAGGATCTGGGCCTGCACCGAGACGTCGAGCGCCGAGGTCGGCTCGTCGCAGACGATGAACTCGGCCTCCGAGGCGAGCGCGCGCGCGATCGCGATCCGCTGCCGCTGGCCGCCGGAAAACGAATGCGGGAATTTGCCGCCGTCGTCGGGGTGCAGCCCGACCAGGTTCAACAATTCGCCGACCCGGGCCCGGATGTTGGCCTCTCCCTGGATCAGGTCGAAGGCGCGGATCGGTTCGGCGATGATGGCCTCGACCCGGAAGCGCGGGTTGAGGCTCGCATAGGGATCCTGGAAGATCATCTGGATGCGGCGGCGCAACTGCCGGCGCGCCTGCGCCTGTCCGCGGTCGCTCATCGATATCCCGTCGATGACAACCTCGCCCGAGCTCGGCGGCAACAACCCGACGACCATGCGCGCGACCGTGGTCTTGCCCGAACCGGATTCACCAACCAGCGCGAACGTCTCGCCTTTGGCAATGTCGAAGCTGACGCCATCGACCGCCTTCAGGAATTCCAGCGCGCCGCCCTCAAGCCACCGGTTCAGCCATGGCTTCGAGACATCGAATACGCGGCGCAGGTTCCTGACCTCGATGAAGGGTGCCGATGTCATGCCGCCGAACCCTGCGCGGTCGGGTCATAGAGATGGCAGGCGACCGCCTGGGCGCCATGCCGCAGCGGCTCCGGCCGATCGATCCGGCAGCGCTCGAACGCGCTAGCGCAGCGCGGGTTGAACGAGCAGCCCTGCGGAATCGCCGACAGCCGCGGCATCGCGCCGGGAATCTGCACCAGCCGTGCTGCATCGCTGGCCAGCGTCGGGATCGCACCCATCAAACCCCGCGCATAGGGGTGCAGTGGATTCCGCACCACCGCCTGCACCGGGCCGATCTCGGCGATCCGGCCGGCATACATCACCGCGACGCGGTCGCAGGTTTCGGCGATCACCCCCATGTCGTGGGTCACCAGCATGACGGCGGTGCCGTGATCGCGGCCGAGGCGCTTGATCAAGGCAATGATCTGGGCCTGCACCGAGACGTCGAGGGCGGTGGTCGGCTCATCGGCGATGATCAGCTCCGGCTCGGCGCAGATCGCCAGCGCAATGACGACGCGCTGCCGCATGCCGCCGGAGAATTCATGCGGATAGCCGTCGATGCGTTTCTCGGGCGCGGGAATGCCGACCTCGGCCAACAGCTCGATGGCGCGCCGGCGCGCGCTGTTTTCCGACAGATCGAGATGGGTCCGGATGGTCTCGACCAGCTGGTCGCCGACCCGGTACAGCGGATTCAAGCTGGTCAGCGGGTCCTGGAAGATCATGCCGATCCGTTTGCCCCGGATCCGGCGCAGCGCCTCGGGTGCCAGATTGTCGATGCGCAGGCCCGCGAGATGGATCTCGCCGCCGGTCATCCGGCCGGGCGGATCAATCAGGCCGATCACCGCAAGTCCGGTGACGGATTTGCCGGCACCGGATTCGCCGACCACGCCGAGCACTTCGCCCTTGGCGATGTCGAAGGAAACGTCGTCGATGGCGCGCAGCCGGCCGCGGCGCGACAGGAACTCGACCTCAAGATGGCGCACGGCGAGCACCGGTTCGGTCATGCCATCGGAACTCCCTGCCATGCGCGATGCCTCATCGCAGCTTCGGGTTGAGCGCGTCGCGCAGCCAGTCACCGAGCAGGTTGATGGCGAGGATCAGGATGGCCAGCGCGAGGCCGGGAAAGGCCACGATCCACCACTCGCCGGAAAACAGATAATTATTGCCGATTCGGATCAGCGAGCCGAGCGAGGGCATGGTGTCGGGCATGCCGGCGCCGAGGAAGGACAGCGTCGCCTCGGTGATGATGGCGAGCGCCAGGTTGATGGTGGCGATCACCAGGATCGGTCCCGTCGTATTCGGCAGCACGTGGCGCAGCAGGATGGTCGGCGCTGGAAGGCCGATCAGCTGCGCGGCGGCGACATAATCCTTGTTCTTCTCAACCATGACCGACCCGCGCACGGTGCGGGCATATTGCACCCAGAAACTCAACCCGATTGCGATCACCAGCACGGCCAGCGTGCTCATGGCGTTGAGCCCATCGCCGAACAGCGATTTGGTGACGCCGTTGATCAGGAGCGCGATCAGAATGGCGGGGAAGCTGAGCTGGACATCGGCGATGCGCATGATCAGGCTGTCGACGGCGCCGCCGAAATAGCCGGCGACCAGGCCGAGCCCGATGCCGAGCACGCCGGACAACATCACGCCGAGCACGCCGACCAGCAGCGAAATGCGCAGGCCATAGAGAATGGCGGACAGCACGTCGCGGCCCTGTTCGTCGGTGCCGAGCAGGAACGGACTTTGGCCGTCAGCGGTCCACAACGGCGCGATGCGCGAATTGATCAGCTGCAGCTGAGCCGGATCGAACGGATTCTGCACCGCGAGCAGCGGCGCGAAAATCGCCAGCAGCAGACACAACAGGGTCACCGCGGCCGCGGCCATCGTCAGCCGGGAGCGACGGAACGAATAGAACAGGTCGCTGTCGGCGGCCCGCGCCAGCCATCCTCCAAGGCGCCTGCGCAATGCGGGAGCTTTGGCGGGGTGCGGGACGATGGCATCGGACATCTCAGCTCTCGCGTTCAGGCCGGACGATCGAGGCTAACGCGCAACCGTGGATCGACCACGGTATAGAGGAGATCGACCACCAGATTGATGGTGACGAAGATCAGCGAAACCATCATCAGGTAGGCCGCCATGATCGGAATATCGACATTCTGCACGGCCTGCACGAATAATAGCCCCATGCCCGGCCACTGGAACACGGTTTCCGTGATGATAGCGAAGGCAATAACCGAGCCAAATTGCAGGCCGGCCACGGTGATGACCGGCACCAGCGTATTGCGGAGCGCATGGCCGAAATGGATAGCGCGGGTAGTCAAGCCGCGGGCGCGGGCGAAGCGGATATAGTCGGTCCGCAGCACTTCGAGCATTTCGGCGCGCACCAGCCGCATGATCAAGGTCATCTGAAACAGGCCGAGCGTGATCGAGGGCAGGATCAGCGCCTTGAGGCCGGAGACCGTGAGCAGCCCGGTGGTCCACCAGCCGATCCGGACCACGTCGCCGCGGCCGAACGAGGGCAGCCAGCCCAGCACCACGGCAAACAGATAGATCAGCAGGATGCCGATCAGGAAGGTCGGCAGCGAGATGCCGATCAGCGAAACCGCCTGGAACAGGGTCGCCAGCAACGTGTCGCGCCGCAGCGCCGAATAGACTCCCATCAGGATGCCGGACACCATGGCGAAAATCGTGGCGCAGAACGCAAGCTCCAGCGTCGCCGGCATCCGTTCCTTGAGCAGGCTCGCCACCGGCATTCGAAACCGGTAGGAGATCCCGAACTTGAATTGCGCGGCATTGGCGAAATAGTGCGCGAATTGCATCGCCACCGGATCGTCCAGGCCGAGGGATTTGCGAATCTCGGCGCGCTCGGCCGCCGAGGCATCCTGCGACACGATCTGGTTGACCGGATCGCCGGCGAACCGGAACATCGAAAACGAGATGATCCCGACCGCGATCATGACCGCGACCGCCTGGATCGCGCGGCGAAGCGTGAAAGCCAGCATATGATCCTTCTGCTTCTGATTCTGCTCTGACCGAGCGGTTGCCGCCTTGCGCCTGAACGAACAATCCGGCCAAGCTCTTCAAAGCGCTTCAAAGTGCTTGGGCCGCCGGGACGTGCTGTTGCCGCGCGCCTACTCCTGCTTGGTGGCCCAGTAGAGCAGCACCTGGTTGTCGGCGCGCTGCGTCAGCTTTACTTTCTTCGACACGCCCCAGGCCAGCGCCTGCTGATGCAGCGGGATATAGGCGTAATCCTTGATGGCGATTTCAAACGCCTGCTTGATCAGAAGATCGCGCTTGGCGGTGTCGGTCTCGATCAGCACCTGGTCGGTCAGGGCGTCGAAGGTCCGGTTGCAATAACCGCCAAGATTGGTTTCGCCGCGCGGGGTTTTCGGATCGTCGCGGCAGCCCATGATGTCGAACATCACGTTGTGGGCGTCGAGCGTGGCCGGGGTCCAGCCGATCAGATAGAACGAGGTCTGGAAACCGCCGGGCTTCAAAACCTTGGCGAAAAACTGCGCCTTCGGCTGAGCCAGCAGGTTGATCTTGACGCCGATCCTGGCCAGCATGCCGACCACGGCCTGGCAGATCTCGGCGTCATTGACGTAGCGGTCATTGGGGCAGTCCATTGTGACCTCGAAGCCGTCGGCATAGCCGGCTTCGGTGAGCAGCTTCTTGGCGGCCTCGGGATCGGCCTTCGGTCGCGTGAAATCCTTCGACAGCGCGAACAGCTGCGGTGCGATCATCAGCGCCGAGGGGGTAGACAGGCCGCGCATCACCCGGCTCTTGATCAAGTCGACATCGATCGCCTTGTAGAACGCCTCGCGGACCCGGATGTCCTTGAACGGATTGCGGCCCTTGATGTTTGAATCCGGCAGTTCGTCGCTGGTCTGGTTCATGCCGATGAAAATGGTGCGCAATTCCGGCCCGGTCAGGACGGTTGCGTTGGCGCTGGCGTTGACCCGCGCAATATCCTGGATTGGAACCGGCTCGATGACGTCAACTTCGCCCGACAGCAGCGCCGCCACCCGCGTCGCCGCCGAGGCAATCGGCGTGAACACGATCTCCTTGAGATTGTGCTCCGGTTTGCCCCACCAGCCCGGATTGACCTTGAACACCGTTTTGACGCCGGGCTGATGGCTGTCGATGCTGAAAGGGCCGGTGCCATTGGCGTGCAGCGATGCGAAGCTCGGCGTTGGGGCCGACGCCGGGGTCGGGGCCACGGCGTTGTTATCCTCGCACCACTTCTTGTCCATGATGTACCAGGTGTTCCATTGCGAGACCAGAATGGGATTTGGCGAGTTCAGGACAAAATCCACAGTGTAGTCATCGACCTTGACGACCTTGGTGTCGGCAGGAATCTGGGTCTGGAAATTGGAGCCCTTGGCGCGAACGCGTTCGGCCGAAAAAACCACATCGTCGGCGGTAAATGGATCGCCATTCTGGAACTTGACGTTCTTGCGCAGGTGGAAGCGCCACAAAGTGGGCTGCGGGGTTTCCCAGCTTTCCGCCAACGCGGGGACGATCTTCAAGTCCTTGTCGCGGCCGACCAGGCCCTCATAGACATGTCCGAGATGAGCGAGGGTGGTGGTTTCGTTGAGCGTATAAGGGTCGAGCGATTTGAGGTCGCCCTGGTTGGCATAGCGCAGCGTCTGGGCCGATGCCGGTGTGATCGCCGACGCGACAAGGCCGAAAATGGTCGCTGCCAGCAACCTGTGACGTACCGACATTTATTGAATTTCTCCGCTGTTTTGGGCGCAATCGGCGCCTCCGGCAGGCCTGCCCGCAGCCATGTTGCCAGAGTTTGGCAGCCGTGCAAGCGGCATTCCAACAGGCCAGGCCGGTTTGCGCAAGGCTCGTTCAACCCGTAGCGGCAGAGGATAAGCGCGTGACGGTGCAGTGGGTGGACCGCTGTCGGAACCGCGGGCCTCGATGCGCCGCTGCCCTGACGAATCGAGGAGGCCGCTGCCACGGGCACGCGTCGAAGGGGGCCTCGCTATCGCACCACGGCGTGGCGCTCGCCCGGCGACCGGCCGAGCGCTGGCTTGGTGATGGCCGGCGAGACGCCCTTGAGCGGACCGGGCTGGTTCACCGTAGACGCCAAATAACAGCGCATGACCGCGCCTTTGCGCGATCAGGTCGCTTGCGTCGCGCGGCCTGTCGCGGCGATACTATGGTGAACTGTCGCAAAGCAGTGAGGAGCGGACGATGAAGGTACATGTTGAGATCGATTGCACGCCCCTTGAAGCCCGGCAGTTTTTCGGACTTCCCGACGTCCAGCCGATGCAAGTGGCGATGATGGACAAGCTGCAGCAGCAGATGATGACGAATATCGAAAAGGTATCCCCGGAAGCTTTGATGCAGAGCTGGCTGACGTTCGATCCCAAGCTCACTGAGCGGTTCCAGGAGATGTTCGTGACCATGGCCGGCCTTGGTATTCCGCGCAGCGGCGATAAGAAAAAGTAGATCAAATGCCGTCGCGCCGCGCCGGATCGCTGGAGCCGGCAAGGCTGCGTCCGCCGGGCCTCGGCCTGTTGCTCGCCGAGGCGCGGGCGATCCTCGAATTCAACGCCAGCCTGCTGCTATCGCCCTTGTTGCTGCGCGCGCCGCGCGGCGCGGGCCAGCCGGTGCTGACGCTGCCGGGTTTTTTGGCCAGCGATCTGTCGATGGCGCCGATGCGGCGCTATCTGCGGGACCGCGGACACGATCCCCACGCCTGGCGGATGGGCCGCAATATCGGCGGCGTGTCGCGCATGCGGGGGGCGCTGCGCGACCGGCTGGCCGAGATTCATGACGCCAGGGGGTGCAAGGTCAGCCTGGTTGGCTGGAGCCTCGGCGGCGTCTATGCCCGCGATCTGGCGCTGCAGGCGCCCGAGCTCGTGCGCTCGGTCATCACCTTGGGCAGTCCGTTCGCCGATGATATCAGGGCTACCAATGCCACCGCGCTGTATGAGGCGCTGTCCGGCGAGGCGGCCGAGGATCATGCCGAGCTTCGCGCGGCGATCGCCGGCGACCTGCCGGTCCCGGCCACCTCGATCTATTCGCGGAGCGATGGCGTCGTCAACTGGCGGACCTGCCGCCTGCGGCCGTCTGATTCGGCTGAAAACATTGAGCTGCGCCTGGCCAGCCATGCGGGGCTCGGGGTCAATGCCGCCGCGTTATGGGCGGTGGCCGATCGGCTGGCGCAGCGGGAAGGCGAGTTCAGACATTTTGACCGCTCGGGTCCTTTTGCCATTGCCTATGCGCCTTCCGACCATGCGCCCTCCCAGGCCAAATTCCAGGCCCTGTCCTGAAGCCCGAAAGACGAAGACGGGAGATCCCCAAGGGTTCGGCGCGAGGCGCGC
>Ga0302319_10002593_pt1 | contig 38723 bp, 30 predicted proteins | sample Bog_T0_2_FD_203319 | JGI IMG/M metagenome (GOLD analysis project Ga0302319, IMG submission 203319) | Peat permafrost microbial communities from Stordalen Mire near Abisko, Sweden - Bog_T0_2 | ecosystem: Environmental > Terrestrial > Soil > Wetlands > Peat | place: Sweden: Abisko, Stordalen Mire... | reverse complement strand
TCCGGAAGTTACGGGAATTTGAAGCGCAGGAGCAACCCCAGATCCTTCACTTCGTTCAGGATGACAGTCGATTGGAGAAGGTGGTTCTTGCCGCGCTCTGGGTTCTGGGTGGTTGGTCGGCAATCCGGAAGTTACGGGAATTCGAAGCGCAGGAGCAACCGCAGATCCTTCACTTCGTTCAGGATGACAGTCGATTGGAGAAGGCGGTTCTTGCCGCGCTCTGGGTTCTGGGTGGTTGGTCGGCAATCCGGAAGCTATGGAGAAGTCCTGGAATTCAGGAACAGCCGCAGATCCTTCACTTCGTTCAGGACGACAGTGCATTGGGGATAAGAGGATGGTGCCGAACGAGCATCGTGGGCGTTTGGTCGGCAATCCGGACATAACTCTGCTTCTGGCGGGTCTTCTCCGGTTTGGCTTCGCGATGCGTGCATCGCTGTTCATTTTCGGACAGGGGCTTGCGGATTTGGACAGAATTGCCTAACCACTTTGGACCAGCAAACATCCAAGTGGATTGAGTTGATTGGGGTTGCGAGGTTGCGGAAAAAGGGCTGATCGAGGGCGGGGTTGGACCCAAAGATATGCGGGGGCTAAAGCCCGACGTTGATTTGATGAGCTTTATCGGCATGACTGAAGTCATGCCCTGTTACAAAGCCTTTGCCCATTGGCCTTCGAACGAGGTTTTTCGCAGCCTAATCGTTCCGGAATTGCTTTGGCACTTCAACTGCTTTGATTGCTTACAATTCATGGATCCCTGGAGGATTCCTTGCAGACTCTCTATCAAGACTTGCGGTATTCGCTGCGGCAGATGGGCAAGACGCCGGGGCTCGCTCTGCTGGCCATTTTGACGCTGGCGCTGGGCGTTGGGGCCAACACGGCGATCTTCACGGTGATTGAAAGCGTGCTGCTGCGGCCGCTGCCCTACGCACACTCCGACCGGCTGTTGTTCGTGAGCCCGGCAAGCGACAAGCCGGGGTTTGGGTCGATGTCGTGGCTGAACTACAGCGATATCAAGAGCCAGTCGAAGTTGCTGGAGGACACAGCTGGCTACTCCGAGGATGCCAGCGTAATTATGAGCCAGAGCGGGTCATTGAGCGTAAATGCGCCGCGGGTGACGACCAACCTGTTCGGCATGTTGGGAGCGCAGCCGCTGATGGGGCGGACGTTTCTCGGGAGCGAGGGGCTGGCGGGGGGAGCGCAGCCGGTGTTGCTGTCAGAAGGGCTGTGGCGGGAGAGCTTTCACGCCGACCCGAACATTCTGAGCAAGGCGGTGCAGATTGGCGGCATTTCGCGGACGGTTGTCGGCGTAATGCCGGATTCGTTTCGCTTCCCTGAATCGATGGGGCCGGATATGCGCAAGGCGATCTGGCTTCCGCTGCAGCCTTCGGCGGAGATGCTGAAGGATCGCGGGTACAACTTCTTCAATATTGTGGGGGAAGTTCGCACGGGCGCGAGCCTGACGCAGGTGCAGCGCGAACTGGACGTGATTGCCGCGCACATTCCGCGCGACGATATCCAGACCAAGCTGGCCTTTCAGGCTGGACTGTACCAGGAAGCGCTGACGGGGCCGGTGAAGCCGGTGCTGTATGGGCTGTTTGGCGCGCTGGCGCTTGTGCTGCTGATTGCGTGCGCCAACGTGTCGAACCTGCTGATCGCGCGGTGCCTGGGACGGCAGCAGGAGTTCGCCGTGCGTGCCGCGCTCGGGGCCAGCCGGCTGCGGCTGATTCGGCAGATGCTTTCCGAGGGGTTGACGCTCAGCCTGCTGGGCTGCGGCGTGGGTGCGGGGCTGGCGCAGTTGGCCATGCTGGCGGTCCACAAGCTGCCGGACGGGACGATTCCGCGAGGCGAATCGATTTCGATTCATTGGACAGTCGTGTTAGTGCTCGCGGCCATCGCAATCGTGACCACGGTGCTTTCTTCGCTGTTGCCGGCGTTGCTGGTGGCGCGGGCCAATCCGCAAGCTGCCTTGCAGGCGGCTTCGCGCGGCATTGGGTCGCGATCAGTGAGCGGCAGGCTGAGCGGGGGACTGGTGGCCGGCGAGGTGGCGCTGTCGACTCTGCTGCTGGTGGGGACGGGGCTGCTGTTTCACACGCTGTGGAACCTGGAGCAGGCGCGGCTGGGGATTGACATCACGCATGTGACGACATTCATTGCAATGCCGGCGGACGCGGCTGGGTTTTCCGCGATGGCGGTTTCAGAGGACACGGGGAATGCGCCGGTGTCAGTGGCGACGCTGACCTACGCGCCGCTGCTCGAACGCATCAAGCAGGTGCCGGGAGTGGAGAGCGCTGCACTGGCGACCTCGCCGCCGTTGTCGGGGATGGGGATCAGTTCGAGCTTCGACATTGTGGGGCGGCCGTCGGAGAAGGGCAACCATCCACAGGCAGACGTGTCGGCGGTGGGCGGGGAGTATGCCCGCGCGCTGGGTACGCCGATTGTGCGCGGCCGCATGGTGGGCGAGGGTGACACGCTGGCCACCCCGTTCTCGGCCGTAATCAACGAGACGCTGGCGAAGCAGTACTTCGCCAACCTGGATCCGCTGGGACAGCAGATCAACCTGGGCGGCAAAGACACCGGGATGATCAAGCCGTACACGATTGTGGGGATTCTAGCCGACCAGGTGGGGAAGAACGTGGGGGGAAATGTGGATGCGGTGATTTTGCTGCCGGAGCAGCAGGTCCCGACCACTTCGCTGTTCTACCAGGCGTTGTTGAAGACGGTGGTCTCGTTCGTGGTAAACACACGTGGGAACATTGCGGTGGCCCCGGAGATGCGGGCAATCTTTAATCAAAACGCACCGGGGTTTGCGCTGGACCAGTTCCAGACCATGCAGGAGACCTTGGACCAGAGCACCTTCAGCCAGCGGCTCGGGCTGTACCTGGTGGGCTCGTTCGCGGGGCTTGCCGTGGCCATGGTGTTTGCCGGGTTGTATGGCGTGCTGTCGCAGCTGGTGAGCTACCGGCGGCGCGAGATCGGCGTGCGCATGGCGCTGGGAGCAACCAGGGGGAGCGTGGCCCAACTTGTGCTTCGCCAGGGCGGAGTGCTGGTGGTAATTGGGCTGGTGTGCGGGCTGGGGTTGGCGGTTGCCGCCGGGCGGCTGGTGAAGAGCTTCCTCTACCAGGTGCATCCGGTGGATGCGGGGACTTATATGGCGGTGGCGGCGGCGCTGGTGGTGATCGGGTTGACGGCTTCTCTGCTGCCGGCGCGCAAGGCGGCGTCGATTCAGCCGATGGAGGCGCTGCGGGAGGATTAAGCCACCCTCTGCCTGCGCCACGCAGTAGTCTGGAATGGATGCGCACGGCTTACATTGGGATGGGCGGCAATCTGGCCAGCAAAGTCGGAGCGCCGGAGGATACGCTGGCCGCGGCCGTTGTGCGGCTGGAATCATTGGGCAGGGTCACGCGAAGGTCTTCGCTCTATTCCACGGAACCGGTCGGCTATGCTACCCAGCCCCGATTCGTAAACGCGGTGGTGGAACTGGAAACCAGCCTCGCGCCGCGGGACTTGCTCAAAGCACTGCTGGCGATTGAGCAGGAATTTGGGCGGGATCGCGCGGCGGGGTTTGCGAACGGTCCGCGGACGCTGGACCTGGACATTCTGCTTCTGGACGATTTGCTGATCAGCGAGGCGGATCTGGAGATTCCTCACCCTCGGCTTGCAGATCGGGCCTTCGTTTTGGTCCCGATGGGCGAGATTGCGCCCCACAAGGTGGATGCACGATCAGGACTGACCGTGTCACAATTGCTGAACGCTCTACACAAAAATGCGGGGAAAGAGGCCGATGCGGTGGTTCCGATCCAAACCGATGTGTGGCGTGCTGACGCTGGCCCTAGTGTGGCCGGCGGCGGGCTTTAGCGCGCGAACCCACGATGCTCGCATTCTAGAGCAGGCGAGCGGGGAAAGCGCCGCTGTAGCCGTTTCGGTAACGGTGACAGATGGCCAGGGCAATGCGCTAGCCGGCGCTACGGCGACAGACACAGACGGAAAGCTTCGCAGCCGTGCCGATGCGACCGGAAAGATGAAAGTGGAGTGCGCGGGCGCATGCGAGGTGCACGTGTCGGCGACCGGCTTTGCGGAGAAGACGGTCCGTCTGACGCCAGGAATGGTCATTCGCCTCGAACCCCGGGCAGCAACCCAGCAAGTGACGGTGACCGCGTATCGAACGCCGCTGGGCGCGCTGGAGAGCCCGGTTGCGACGAGGGTTCTCTCAGAGCGCGCGCTGCGGACAACGGCGTCCGTATCGCTGGACGATCAGATGCGTCAGGTGCCGGGAATTGAGTTGTTTCGTCGGTCGAGTTCGCTGGTGGCCAACCCCTCTTCGCAGGGAATGAGCCTCCGGGCGCTGGGATCGACCTCGGCCAGCCGGACGCTGATTACCGAAGACGATGTGCCGCTGAACGACGCGTTCGCCGGGACGATCCATTGGCTGGAGACGCCTGAGCTGGCCACGAAGAGCATTGAAGTGGTGCGCGGCGGGGCCAGCGACCTCTACGGGTCCAGCGCCATTGGCGGGGTGATGAACGTCGTGCCGGCGCGGCCTTCCGCAAACACGGCCGAACTGCGCAGCACCGGCGGCGGCCTGGGCATCTACGACGACAGCGCGCTGCTGACAGCGAAGCGCGGGCCGTGGGGACTGCTGGCGTCGGGCGGGGCGATCGGGACAGATGGCTACATTCAGGAGGCCCCGGCGCAGCGCGGCCCAGTGGATATCGCCAGCAACGTGCACAGCCAGAATGGGCTTCTGCTCGCTGAACGGGACCGCGGGCCGCTGCGTCTGCTGGCGCGAGCCAGCGGCTTCAATGAGGCGCGCAACAACGGGACTCCGTTCCAGACGAACGGGACGCGGCTTTGGCGCTACGCGACTGGCGCGGATTGGCAGGGGCCGCACAATGGCGCCTTGACGGCGCGTTTTTACGGAGGGACCTATCACTTCCGTCAGACCTTCTCCAGCACTTCGAACCTGCCCACGGCAGCCAATCCTGCTTGCTCGTACCGCTGCGGGGAGATTCCCTCCAAGTTTTCTCTGACGCCGGACAACGAGCTTGGCGCAGTTGCCCACTGGAGCCAGCCGCTGGGGGCTGGGATGGTTCTGCTGGCCGGTGCGGACACGCATGATGTGCGGGTGTGGGATCAGGAGCAGAGTTACGGCAGTTCCAGCACTCCGTTCAGCCCGGTTCCCGGGGCGCTGACCAATCTGCACGACCATCAGCGCGACTCGGCCGCCTACGCCGAACTGATGGCAGTGCACGGGCCGTGGACCGCAACCGCCGCTGGGCGGTTCGACTGGTTTCAGAACTACGATGGACAGAAACTGAGTTGGACCGGGACTGCCTGGGTGCCGCCTGCCAGCCAGCCACCGCAGTTTGGGCAGAGTTTTTTTAATCCGCGTTTGGGGGTCTCGCGCAAATTCGGAGAGCGTTGGGCGGTTTCCGGGTCGGGATTCCGGGCGTTTCGTGAGCCAACGGCGAACGAGCTTTACCGAGCCACCCAAGTTGGAAATCAGCTGACGCTGGCCAATGGCAACCTGCTGAGCGAACGGGCTACGGGTTGGGAGACGGGCGTGGCCACGCAGCAGCGCTGGGGCAGCGCGCGGGCCAGCTACTTTTTGACCGAAGTGAACCGGCCGATTACGGCAGTGACGACCAATCCTAATTCGTCGCCGATTCAGCTGACGCGGGAGAACCTGGGCCAGATTGAGAGCCGCGGGCTCTCGCTCGACTACGAACTTGCGCCGCTGGCGTGGCTGACCTTGGATGGCGGATACCAGTATGCGAATGCCACCGTCTCCCGCGGCAGCCAGTATTTGGGCAACTGGATTCCCGAGGTGGCGCGAAACCTGGCTACGTTGAATGTGCGCGCTTCCAAGGGAAAACTGGGCACGCTGAGCCTGCTGGGCCGCCTGAGCGGACGCCAGTTCGACGATGCGGCCAACCAGTACCTGCTGCATGGTTATTTCCGGCTGGATGCTTACGCATCGCACGAGTTTGGGCGGAGGGTGGAAGTGTTTGCAGCGGGAGAGAATCTCTTTGATCGGCAGATTGAAGACTCGAAGACGCCGACGACGACGCTGGGAATGCCGCGCGTGGGGCGGATCGGAATCCTGGTGCGCATTGGCGGGATCGGTCTCTAGCGCAGGTGGGCAAGTGCTGCCCGGTAGAATCGTCGAGTGGGATTAGACTTCACCATCATTGCAGAAACAGAGGCTGGCGGCCGGCGGGCGGAGCTTGCGCTGCCGCACCAGACAGTCCAGACGCCGGTCTTTATGCCAGTCGGGACGGCGGGGACGGTAAAGGCCGTTCCGCAAGACGTCTTGGAAACCTTGGGCGCGGAGATCATCCTCGGTAACACCTACCATCTCTACCTGCGGCCAGGTCATGAGGCCATTCGGCGCATGGGCGGGCTGCACCGGTTTATCAGCTGGCCTCGGGCCATGCTCACCGACTCGGGCGGCTTCCAGGTGTTCAGCCTGAGCGCACTGCGCAAGGTGAGCGAGGAAGGCGTGCGGTTCAAGTCGCATCTGGACGGGAGCAGCCACTTCTTTTCGCCGGAACACTCCATGGACGTGCAGATTGCCCTGGGCGCGGATATTGCAATGGCCTTCGACCAGTGCACCGAATACCCGGCCGAACGAGGCCGCGCCGAGGAGAGTTTGCGACTCACCATGGCTTGGGCGCGGCGGTCGCTCGATCACTTTCGCGCTCATCGGCACGAAGTCCCGTGGTACAAGGAAAAGGACCGCTGCATGCAATTGTTTGGCATCGTCCAGGGTGGCATGTATCGCGACCTGCGCCGGGAGAGTGCGGAGCGGCTTGTCGAGATGGACTTTGACGGCTATGCAATCGGCGGGTTGAGTGTCGGCGAGCCGCGCGACCTGACGCTGGAGATGATTGCCGAAGTGTTGCCGCTGCTGCCCAAAGACAAGCCTCGTTATGTGATGGGCGTTGGCTATCCTGATGAAATTGAGCAATACGCGCGGATGGGAGCGGACATGATGGATTGCGTGCTGCCCACCCGAGCAGCTCGCCACGGCCTGCTGTTTACCAGCGAGGGCCGGCTGAACATCAAGGGCAAGAAGTACGCCGAAGACCAGTGCCCGCCTGATCCGAATTGCGATTGCATGGTCTGCCGGCGGTACTCACGCGCGTATCTGCGCCACCTGATGCACTCTGGTGAAGCGTTGTCGGGAACGCTGAACTCGATCCACAATCTGGCTTATTACCTGGGGATTATGAAGCGGGTGCGGGGGGAGCTAGCAAGTCAGCGAGTCGGCTAGTCAACAAGACAGCGGAGCAATTCCGGATGATCTCAATTGGCGCTCAGTCTCTGGGGTTCAATATGCGGCGGCAAAACCAAAGACGCCGGGAGTCTCCACACTTCGCAATACGCCGCCCTGCAGGTCGATGGTTGCAAGCACAGCGGTTCCCTTGATTGCGGAGACTTCCTGCTTGGGTTTCTCCTCTACACGGACACCCGACTGCTGGAGGAGTTGAAGGAACCCGGGATCGTAGGCGCCTTCAGGAATGGCCTCGGGCACAGTCATGAATGTCTCGCCCTCTTTCAACGGTCGCGCATTCATGAGCATTGGCGGCGCTGCCATTGCCGCAAGCGGATCGAGATGGTTTGCAAGGATGGTCACCATCAGGCGAACCGTCTCCGGACCCAGCGATTCGCCTATGCTTGCGATGGCCAATGTGGGCTTGTCTCCGGTCATGGCAATCACGGGTGTCATGTCCATGGGGACCGGATCGCCCGGTTTTACGCCCGAAAGGCGCGCTTGCTGAAAACCCGCAGCATCGGCAATCGGGACACCGTCAACAACAATGCCGGTTGTTCCCCAAAGCACAGTGTTGATGGTATGGACCAGGGCGGCAACGTTGCCCCAGCGATCGATCACCACCACAGCATCGCTGTGATGGGGTGAACCCGGTCCCGGAGCGGGGTCGGAATCGGGCTTCTGGGCCGCAATGAGGGACGCAGCGTTTTTCGCATAAGCCTTGGTGATGTTGTCTTCACGCGATGACTTCATTCCATGCTGGCTCATGTACTGTGCCGTATAGTTGTCCGCCACGGCCTTGCGCACAATTTGCGTGAGCAGGCGGAAGGCCTTTGGATCCTTGCCGTACGGGCCCATCTGGTCGAGCTTCAAGGCTTCAGCCAGGTTCAGCGCTTCGAGCAACTGGTGGGCGTCATCGCTACTCTTTCCGGGAACATAGATGGTGTGGCCGAAGAATGTGGTGCAGAGCGGCTCTTCCCAGAAGGGCTGGTAGCGTTTCATGTCCTCGATGGTGGCTTTGCCGCCTTCGCGCTGCACAGCTTCCACGTAGTGCTGGCCCCATGGTCCGGTGTACATGTACTGGGATCCGTTAGCGGCCACGGCTCGCAGCGTTTTGGCAAGGTCAGTCTGCACAAACCGGTCGCCTGACTTGGGCACACCATCGCCAGCCTGGTTCATGAAAGCCCGGCCCTCCGCGGTCCGCGAGAGGAACTTCTCGCGCGATTTGAAGAAGGTCTCTGTGATCGGCGAGATGGCGACACCGTGTTCCGCGTACCAGATGGCGGGCGCAAACAGCTCTTTGAACGGCAGGTGTCCGAAGCGCTTGTGCATGGCTTCAATTCCCGCCATGAATCCCGGAACCAGGGTCTTTCGTCCCTGCGCACCTTCGGTTGGCTTTATGCCAAAGGCTAGCGGGCCCAGGTCGTCCACCGGAATGCTCTCTGGGTCGGTCTCGACAAGATAGGAGTTCCATCCTGCGTTGAGCGAAGAGACTTTGCCCGACTTGGCGTCGTAGTAGACCAGCTCGAGAATGCCGCCGTAGGAGACATAGGAACCCAGAGCGGTGGTGATCTGGGTGAGTGCGACGGTCGCGGCGGCATCGGCTGCTGTGCCGCCCTGTCGCAGAGCTTCGATTCCGGCATGAATGGCAATGGGCGACATGGTGGCCGCGACCAGACTGGATTTTCCTTCAATTGTTCTCGCGTCCGGCGGCCAGGGCTTTAATTCTCTTTGCTCAGCCAGCGTCTTCTCCGCTGGCTTCCACCGGTTCGGGGAAAGATCCGCGCCAAGGCCTGGCTGAGGCATCAGAAGCACCAACACCACGATTGAGACCAACGGTTTGCGCAACATCATTTTCGGCTCCCGATACTTGATTCAGCGTGGGCCGGGTTCGTATCCGAACATCGAGGTTGGCAACGATGGCGGCCTTGAAACGGTCACGTTGCGCACACATCTTGGGGCAAGTTGAATCGAAACCCGCTGCTGGAACTGAAACAGCCCATGGGAAGTGAAACTCCCCCGGGAGCTTTGTTAGCGAGCATAGCACTGTCCGTGTCACGAGGAGGCCAGTTGTTGGGCTGGTTGGCGAATTGAGCGGAAGGCGAGCACCAGCGTCGTTGCGGCGCTGAGCCAGAGCAGGAATCCGGTGCCAAGGGCGGTGGTTCCCTGCATCGTATCGACCGGCACAAAGATGGCGCTTGCCGCGGCCCATGCCACCAGGACTCCGCCGGTGACGTAGTGCATGGGATAGCGGAACAACCGCGCCAGCGGAAACATGTGCAGGCCGATGATGCCGGTGATGGCGCACATCACGTAGGCGTCAATGTGCAGCTTGGCGAAGCTGAAACCGACGGCGGCTATGGCGACCCACTGGATGGCGTTGATCCAGCCGAAGGCGCGGCCCATGGCCGGATCGTCGGGAACTCGTGGGAACACTTTTGCGGCGCGGATCAGGGTGAGTGCGCCCAGCAGGAGAACGACCAGGCCCAGCATGGCTCCTGAGACGGTGGATGGCGAGATCTGCTGCCTTGCGGTAAGTGCCAGAAAGAGCCAGCCGACGCCGAAGCAGGCGAAAAAAATCGATCCGATGGCGCGGCCGCGGAGCTGATTTGCGTTGGGGAAGCTTCTCATTGTGAATCTCCTTGGTTTCTGTGCGGGTGAGGGTTTTCTAGGCGCCGATGGCAGTGCCGAGAAGCAGCTTGAGCGCCTGGACGTATTCGGTGAGGGCCTCGCGGCCGGGTTCGGTCATGCGGTAGAGGGTCTGCGGCTTGCGCTGTACGAACTTCTTCTCGACCGCCACGTAGCCGGCTTCTTCCAGCTTGAGCAACTGCGCGCCAAGGTTGCCGTCGGTCGAGCCGGTCTTCGAGCGCAGCCAGGTAAACTCCGCCTCTTCCAAACTGGAGAGCAGGCTGAGCAGGGCCAGGCGTAGCTTGCCGTGAATGACAGGGTTCAGTTCGGGCAGTGTCAAATCGGGCGGTTCAGGCATTGGAGGCACCTTGGCGCGCGGCGATCGTCCGGTTACGCTGCGATTCGCGGATCATGCCGTAGATACCGAAGACGATCTGGCAGAGGAAGAGGGCGATGAGAAACAGGATGCCGGCCTGCGCCTCCGACACGAACAGCGCTGCGATCAGGCAGGCCCACCAGCCGATGGCGCAGCCAAACTGCACTTTCCAGCGGAGAATGATGCTGGAGGTGACGTTTGCCATGCCCAGCATGGCGCAGACGATGGCCACGCCGATGTGGATTTCCATGCGGCCGGTAATGCTCAGGAACATCATGAGAAGGAAGAGGGAGATGCCCACGCCGATCCAGATGGCCATCATGGAGCGGCCGATGGTGGTCTCTGGACGCTTGGTTTTATTGCGCGAGGCGAGCACGCCGGTGAGGATGCTGGCGGCAACCATGGTGACCGGCCAGGCCAAAGCGGGGTTGCCGAACGCGGCCCAGGCGATGGCAATGTAGTAAGCGACGCCCCAGAGAACGAAGGTCCAGCCCCAGCTCTCGGTTTTGCGCCGGCCCTCGGCGATCATGGTCTCAATCAGGTTCAGCCTGTCTCTCAGGTCCAGCTCTTCTGTGTTTCCCGTCATATCGATTCTCCTTGGCCAGATGTGGCCGTTTCCAGAATTGTCTGCGCCTGGGCTCGTATCGCCCTGCGCAGGAATAGAGCGGTTCTCCAAATCAGGCGCCCACTGTCTGTCGCTCAAAATGGCTCTTGCTTCCGCCCAGCGCCGAAGACCTATCGATGGGATCTCGGAAAGAAAAGGACCATTTGATGACATTGGTCTTGTGGTGCAGCAACTGGAGAACCGTTGTAGTTCAAAAGCCGGTTATCCGTGGGTGTCTTCAACGTGCAGCGTATCGAACACAAGATGCGTGGAGAATGCACCGATCAGCCGCCTGACTTCGCGCAGCCCAGCAACGCCTGTAACCCAGGCAACCAAAGCGCATCCCACACTCGGCAGGACTAACCAGCTAAGAGCCTGACCGATGCGACCGGACTCGGGAATCAGCAGCATTGTCGCGATTGGAATCCCGCAGAACAGTGCGGCGGTCAGGTAATAGCGGGCCACGTTGAATAGCCGCACCAAGGGCAAAAAATGCAGTCCCACGATCATGAGATCGAGCGGCGCAATCAGTCCCCAGCGCCGGTACACAACGCAGACTACGGTGACCAGCGTGAGGGCGAGGCCTTCGACGGCAACAATCACTCCGAATTGGCGAGCAATCCTGCGTCCCTCCGACTTGCGCGAAGGCCGCTCATCGGGTAACTGCAGCACGGCGCGAATTGTCACGATTCCGAAAACGATCAAGCCAGCCGCGAAGACGGACATTGTTGTGAGCAAGGTTGTCGCGATTGCCGTTCGAACCACGAACAAGGAAGCGCACGCGAAGCCGGCGCTACTCACAATGAGCCAGAGGCTACCGCCTGCCAGACCCAGATTCCGTCTGCGTCCCGTGACGTTCGATTCATTGCCGGGACTCGTTTCGCCCGCCGCGGCATGGAGCATGATTGTTTCCATTGGATCTCCTTTGAGACGCCCTATGATCCACAGAGCAGTCTCACACAAGGAGTACTCTATTTTATAGAGTTTAAACTGTCAAGGAGATTTTGAGGCTTTCTTGGGGTGTCGATCCGGAGGGATGGGGTGACGACAGGCTTGTTGTGTCGAGAACGGAGAGCCGATATTCATGCCCTCTGCGCGAAGGAGCGTCGATGATCCGGAGGAAGGGACGAAGAGGCGCCATTTCTCGATCTTCACTTATTCCTGTGCCCGCACAAGGAAGAATCAGTGCTTGGTCTCCAACGCTTCACGCTCCAGAACATGCAATATATATTCCCCGGCACCATACCCCACCATGGGTATTGCTCCTGTTGGATCGCCGATCTTTCCGGGAAACAGAGGGCAGGGGACAGCGACGTACATCTCGGGGATGATGTCGTAATCCGCGGACGCCTTGTCGACGATGCGTTGGAGGATTGCGGCAGCCTCAGCGTTCCTTCCTTCCCGGCGATACACCTCCGCCAGGCTGAAGTCGACAAACAGGAATTCCTCTTTCTCATACCAGTACTCAAAGATGGCCGGGTCAGTGTAGTTGCTGCGGACACGCTTATATCCGCCTGAGGCGACTTTCAGCAACTGCATCCTTTCAACCGTATCGCGCACAAGGGCGGGGTCTGTAACCACGCCCAGGTTAATGATTGCCAGCAATGCACCGTCGATGTCGTTCTTCATTCCTTCTTCGAGCGTTCCATGCAGTGCATTGCCCCGGATGAAGGCCGCATTGAATCCTTTCCGGAGCAGGGCCGCCTGTTGCAGGACGCTGCTTCGCGCGGCCTCATCGCCGGCGCGGTGAGCAACTACAGCGAAATCCTCGAGCCCCACGATAGCCATCGCCGTGGAAAATGCGAAATGTTTCTTGTCCTTCTGGTGCTCCTCCCAGATCGACGTATCTGCGGCCACTATCAAGCCCTGATCGAATGGCTCAAGATTCTTTAGCAGCGGTTTCACCACGAAGTCCTTTGCGCTCTGGTAGAGAGGGCCGCGATAAGTTTGGACCTTGAGCAAGTCCGCGTCGGGATAGCGATGCAGGTACTCGCCCAGGATCCAGAGCGCAAAACCCCAATCGTCAAACTCGATATTGGTGGCCCCTTCCTGAGTAAAGAACGGCTCTTCTGACCCGTTGCCAAAGTAGCGAACCACCGAGATCTGGTAATCGGCGCCCGCCGTTTCCGCTCGCATTTTTCCCGTGGGCTGCGCGTTGAAGTAGGCCAGCAGTCCTGCGCGCGCTTCGGCCTGGTGGCCCATGCGGATGAAGGCCATCAGCGCGCACGCCATGTCGCGCACCCAGGGTGTGAAGTACACGCCGTCCGGCAATGCTGCAACGATCAGGCCATTATTGTTGCGGCCGGGGCGATTCGGTTCGCGGCTTTGCGCAATGCGCAGCATCACCTCACTCTGTCGCCACAGGTGCCTTTCTTTTTCGCTGGTGAATGTGACCGCCGGCTTGACCCTCCAGCGCTCCATCTCGGCAATCTCGCGCTTCGCCAACGCTCCAGGCGTCAATCCGCCGCGCCATGTGTAGAACTTGTTGACCACGTTCTCCGGGTCGCTATCCCCTTCAATGGATATCAGTGCCCACGACGTACTGGCTGAGAGGATCTGCTTCGATTGCGCAGGTTCTGCGCGCGCCGCTCCCAGAGGAATCAACAGCAGGGACTCCGCGATCCCGTCAAACTTCAGGAGGCGTATCTCAGTGCCGAACATGTGCAGACTTCGTTGCGAAGTGACTGGACGGCTCCATTCCACATTCAGCCCACTGCCGCGCGAAGAAGAAGAGCCGGGCTCCCAACTGACAACCAGTGCCGCCTCGCGAAGTCCGAAGGGCATGAAGACAAATCCCTCGCCTTTGCCACTGAAGATGTGGATGACGTGCGAGTCTTCTTCGTATGCCGCAGACGCCGCCTCAGTCGACCAATTCTGCCCGCCTGAGCTGCTCAACCGCAGCGCCTTGATGAAATTGGCGGTCTCCACTCCCTCGCTTAATGGATTCCTCGGGTCCGGTTGGCCAAAGCTGTAGGGATGGGCATAGAACCTGGTCAGGGTGGCGTTCTCCGGTGACACGACGGCGAATCCGAAGCCGTTGCCCGTAACCAGGTGAGAAGCACGGGCAGGCAGGCAGGCGAGCAGGACTATACAGACGAGAGGTACAACATAACGTTCAAACCACATGGCCAATCTCTTTTCTACGGCGTGCCTTCATTTTGCAATACCAGAAACGAGTCGCAGCTTGGATGATCTACGAATCGTGCGTGCCGGTCCCCACTCATGCACATTCGCCAGGGAATTACGAGTGCTTCCTGGCTGGGCCTTGAAGCAATGCCAGCAGGTACTGGCGGATGGCCAACTGGTTGTAACTTGTGAGTTCCGCAGCGGCGCCAGCAAGCAGCGGGGTTGACTCGTTGCCGCGTCCGGATGCAGCAAGGGCAAGGCCTTTGCATGCTTTGATCTCGGCCAGCCGCCACTCGGGAAGGGCGAAGGGGGCCGATTGGGCGGAGGCGAGCGCTGCGGTTGCGACTTGCAATGCTTGTTGGGCATGGTCTTGAGTGTGGCCCGTGGCGAGTTGCGCTTCAGCCACCCTTATCTGCGCCATCAGGAAGTCGGGGTGCGTGGGTGCATAGATGCCCTGGCGGATTTGCAGAGCTTGCTGAAAGGCAGCTTCCGCGCCCGGCCCATCGCCAGCCAGCAGCTTGGATTCGCCCAGCGTCAGAAGGCCAGAGGCAACCAAGGGATTGGTTTCGCCGCCGAGCTTTCGTTCAAGTGCGAGCGCTTGTTCTGCAATGCGCTGGCCTGCAGCCGGGTCTCCGCGATCGTTGGCCAGTTGAGCCTGGTAGGTCTCAATTTTTGCCTCGTACAGGCTGTTCAATCTTCCGCTGGCCACGAGGATCTGGAGCCCCTTGTCGTAGCTGCCGGCCGCGGAGGATAGATCGCCTTTTTGCTCTTGCACGCGACCGACGTTGGCGAGCGCGATGGCATAGCGAGGGCTTTTCCCATCGCCGAGTTTGGCGGTGATGGCGACGTTCTCAAGCAACAACGGCTCCGCCTGCTGCCAGCGGCCCTGTTCGAGATAAATGAAACCGAGATTGTTCAGCGAGTAAGCGGTATCGGGGTGATCGTAGCCCCAGATTTTCCGTCGCGTCGTCAGCACCTCCTGCTCTGAGCGGGCTGCGCCGTCAAGATCCCCGGCATCGATTTCGGCTCCGGCCAAGTTATGCAGCGAAATGAGATAATTGGCGCTCTCGCGGCCTTCCTGCTTTGCGCTCATCTCAGTGGATTCGCGCAGCAACTGCGCGGCTTCAACGAAGGCTCCGCGGCGTTCCAGGACAAGCGCCAGGTAGCTGCGGGTTCCATCCTGCAAGTTGGCATCGATGGTTCGCTCGGTATCCAGCGCCTGACGCAGCAGGGCCTCCGACTCGGTGTTGCTGTCTTCGAGATAAAGGCACTCGCCCAACATGCTCTGTGCGTGCGCAACCTCAATGCTGCGGCTTTTGTAGTTTGACTGCGCAAGGGTGAGGGCCTCGCGCAGCAGCGGCTCGGCGCGCTGATAATCGCCCTTGAGACGAATCTCATTGGCCAAATTGGCCAGGTCGTCCCTGTAGGTTTTGCTGCGCTTGCCGTCGAATTTCTCTGCCACCTTCAAGGCGCGCTGCAGCAGCGGGTCCGCCTGGTCATACAAGCCCTGGGCCATGTAGGCCTCGGCGATGTTTTCGGCGATGTTTCCCTGCAACTGGGGGTCGTCGGCGAGTTCGGTATCGAGCCTGCCGACGGCCTCGTCAAGGACCTGGCGGGTGGTGAGCTTGTCGCCTTTCGCGCCCTCCGGGGTAGCCGTTTTGAAAATGCTGGCGAGGAATGTTTCTTCCCGGCGAGCCCTCGCTTCACCGCGTGTGGCCCGCCGGGCAAGGAAGCCCATACTGAGCGCGAACACGACCACCAGGATGGCCGCGACAGCGGTAAGCCAAACGCCCACCCGATGGCGTTGAACAAACTTTCCCAGGCTGTAAGCGAGCGTAGGCTCAACGGCTTCCACGGGAAGGTTTTTGGCGTGGCGATCGAGATCGCTCAGCATCTGCGCGGCGCCGGGGTAGCGTTCGGCGGGCAGCTTGCGCAAGGCTTTGAGCACAATGGCATCCAGGTCTCCGCGAAGCTTGCGGGCCTCGGCAGCAGGCAGGGCCGCGGTGCGGAGACTCACATCACTGGGGAGTCGCGGGGGCTGTTCGCAGATGGCCCGCGCCTGCTCACGGCGACTGCGCTCGCTCTCGCGCGGCCCCATCCCGGCGCGCACTCCGCCAAAGGGCAATTCGCCGGTAAGCAACTCGAACAGCAGAACGCCCAGCGCGTAAACGTCCGTTGCAGTTGAGATGGGCTGGCCCAGCAACTGTTCAGGACTGGCATAGTCCGGAGTGAGCATGCGCTCCGTATCCAGGCCGGCGGCTGGCTCCGGAATTGAATCATAAGGATTCATCAGCTTGGCGATTCCGAAATCAAGCAGCTTGGGTGTCCCGTCCGCACCTACCAGCACGTTCATCGGCTTCAAATCGCGATGAATCACCATGTGGCTTTGCGCATAGGCTACAGCGGAGCAGAGAGCCTTGAAGAGGCCCAGGCGCTCTGCGAGTCCCAGCTTGTGTTGCTGGCAGTAGATGTCGAGAGCGATGCCGTCGATGTACTCCATCACCAGGTAAGGTGCGCCGCGGTCGGTGATGCCGCCATCGAGCATGCGAGCAATGTTGGGGTGGTCGAGGTCGGCGAGAATCTGGCGTTCACTGCGGAACAGGACCTGGAAAGCCGGGCTGCGGCTGAGCGCAGAGCGCAGCACCTTGATGGCGACGAGCCGTTTGTACTGGTCATCGTCGCGCTCTGCCAGGTAAACAGTGCCCATGCCGCCCTGGCCAAGCGTGCGCACAATCCTGTAGGCGCCGATGCGCCCAGGCTCTCCGGCCTCCGCTTCGAACATGGCGCCGGCAGCTTCGGCCACTGCGCCTTTGACTGCGCCCAGCGTCATTTCAGCAGGGGCTAGCAGTGACTCCAACTCGGCCCTCAACTCAAGATCGTCGCCGCAGGCTTGCTGGACCCAGGCTGCCCGCGCGTCCTCGTCCACTTCCAGCGCCCGGTGAAACAGGACCTCAATGCGCTGCCAGCGAACGGTTTCCGGCCCGGCAGCTGGAACGGAACCAGGCTCATCAGCCGCTTCACGCTCGCGGGCAGCGCCTGCACCGGCCTCCGGATTCAATTGCCGTGCTCCGCGTAAGGTTGGCTACCTTCTTCGCCTTGCTTCCGCGCGGTGGTCAGCTCCCGCTGCAGGAATGCCTTGGCCAGCTTGAGTTCCCGATGCAGTGTGGCTGCGCTGATGCCGAGCGCCTCCGCGGCTTCATCGTAGGTCAGGCCGCCGAAGACAATCAGTTCGACGATGGAGGCCTTGCGCTTGTCGCGAAGCGCCAGACGCTCCAAAGCTTCGTTGACTTCCAGAAGATTGCTCTGTTCCGGCGCGGTGAACTCAAAAGCGGTATCGATCTGTACCCGCTCCATCTGCCCGCCCCGCTTGTCGCGGTTGCGGCTCTTCGCGTAATCGATGAGGATCCTGCGCATCACCTGCGCGGCAATGGCATAGAAATGGGAGCGGTCGTTCCAGTCGACCGAAGCATCCACCAGGCGCAGATAGCTTTCGTGAACAATGTCTGTGGTGTGCAGGGTGTGATCCCGACGCTCCGCGGAAAGGCGCCGCGAGGCAATGCGGTAGAGCTCGTCGTAAACCACAGGAATCAGCTCATCGAAGGCAGCCTTGTTGCCGCCGTGCGACAGATGCAGCAACTGCGTGATTGCGGCCGGCGATTTTGCCGCCTGGGCTTGGGGTCTGTCCATGCGCATCTCCGTTCCCGGTGCCTCCGATTTTACGGGCGACCCGCCTTGCAGGCAACAACTGAAATTAGAGGCGATGCGCCTGGTTTTACTGAGCACAAACAAGGAGCTGGAGAAATGCCGCGCGGCGAGGCTGCCTATCCTGCCACTCAAGAGAACTTAAAAACCAGTCTTCCGCTGAGTTTTTTAGCTGTCGATGAGGGAATTCTTGCGAGGAGATCGCTAAAACCAGCAGAGGCCATTGTGGCTCATCTCATTTCAACTGGAGAATTCCATGACAAAGCTTTTCTGCAACTCCGTAGCTTCCTCCGCTTTGCTTGCGCTGACCGTCGCCGTCGGTTGCGTGGGTTGCGGCGGGCACCCCACCGCTCTGATTAAGACCACAACCGAGCCCGTTCTGGACAAGGCCCTTTGGGTAGCCAACGGAGCCAACGTCGTCGAGTTTGCTCCTTCGCAACTTGCCGCAGGCACCGCCGACACGGCGCCCCAGTTAGCCCTCAACTCCGGCGTCTTTGGGGCGCCGCAGGGCGTCACCTTCGATGCCGAAGGCAACCTGTGGGTCATCGACGGCGGGACAGTGGCCGCAGGCGGCACGATTCCTCCCGCGCTTTACCAGTTCACCAGCTCCCAGCTCGAAGCGCTTGGCACCGTGAATAACCCCAAGCCCAACGTAACCATCAACTCAACCAGCTTCACCTTCCCGCAGCAGGCGGTGTTTGACAGCGCCGGCAACCTGTGGGTTTCCGACAACGGTTCGAATGCGGTATTTGTATTCACTCCCGCCCAGCTCAGCGCCACCAACCTTACCGAGGAGCCGAGCATATCCATCACTTCTTCGGTTCCGTTCAACGGCCCGCTGGGAATCGCATTCGACGCAATGGGCGACCTGTTCGTGGCCAACAACGCAGGCACCAGCATCGAGCGGTTCAATGCGTCGGTGCTGCCAACTTCGACGGGTTCGCACACGCTGAAGCCCAGCGCGGTGATCTCCGATGACGGCAAGGGGTCGATCCAGGCGCCGTGGGCGCTGGCATTCGACGCGGCGGGCGACCTGTGGTCCTCGAACGCCAATGCACCAGACACGCTGGTCGAGTTCACGCCTTCGCAGCTTGCCGCAACCGGGACGCCGACGCCGGCAATCACGCTTTCGAGCGTTGCTGTCGAAATGAACCAGACGCTGGCGGCGCCCAACGGAATCGCTTTCGACAACCTGGGTGACCTGGCAGCAGCCAGCTCGGCGGCTCCGTTCGGGATCGCGGATTTCGCGGCGAACCAGCTGGTTCCCACCACTGCGGCGGGGCCAACACCTTCCGCGTTCCTGGTGGGCACGAAGACGACGCTGAATGCTCCGGCGGGCGTGGCCTTCGGTCCTGTAATTCAGTAAGAACGGGAAGGCGCGCGAATCTGAGGCGGTGGGCGGGTGGTTAGATTCTTGCCTGCCGCTTCTTCCTGTCTCTTCGTCGGCAAACAGTTTTAGCCATGAGTCAGGCCGCGGACCGGGCGGATACTCGCCGTTTGTGTAGCGGATGAAACAGGGGCTGCTCGAAGGTGCATGGATAGGCAATCAGATGCCGCATGGCGCGGTTGACAACGCTGGACCAGTCGCCGGGTACGGGTTGGCGCAGCAGGCGCGCCGTGGGATACCAGGGTGTGGATTCGCTATCCTGCATCCAGCGCCAGTCGGCCAGGTGCGGCAGCAGCATCCAGACCGGCTTGCCCAGTGCCCCGGCCAGGTGTGCGATGCTGGTGTCCGTCGTAATGATCAGATCAAGCGTGGCCGCAAGCGCGGCAGTTTCGGCCAGATCGCGGTCGCGGCTGCAACCATCCCAGACGAAGACGCTACCATTTGCGGCGGAAAGCTGTTCGGCTGCCGGCCCTTTTTGCAGAGAAATCCAGGTCACGCCCGGCGTGCGCAGCAGGGGCAGCAGGGTGGAAAAGTGCATGGAGCGCTGCGGATCAGCCTTGTAGCGAGGATTGCCCGCCCAGGCCAGGCCCACACGCAACGATCGCCGCCCGGGGTCTGCCATCAGACAAGCGTCGCAACGCACATCGGGAAAGGCAGCGCGCTTTTCGGCAACGGTCTCCGGGTCGACGCCAAGGTAGGCGCCCGGCCACGGAACTGAGTCCACCGTGGTCTCAAAGATCGCAGGCAGGCTCATGAGCGGGCATTCCAGATGGAACTCCGGCGGGGTTGTGCCAAGCGGTGCGGTCTCCGCCATCCCCGCGCGCACCACGGCCAGGGATTGCAGCAACCGCTCGGCCGCGGGCTGGACCTGGAGAATCGGATAGCCCCCGCGCGCAGCGACGAGCGTGGCATAACGGCAAAATTGGATCGTGTCTCCCAGGCCTTGCTCGGCGTGGAGCAAAACGCGGCGGCCTTCCAGCGACTCGCCCTGCCAGCGCGGCTGTGCGAAGACCCTGGGCGCGCGATGCACTTCGCGGAATCGCCAGCGCGCCTCGTAGCCGGGCCAGCCTTGCTCCCATTGGCCGAGACGCAACTGCGTCAGCGCCAGGTTGTACTGGGCGCCTGGGTGGGTAGGTTCCTGGTCGACGGCGAACTGGTGGGCTGCGAGTGCTTCCTCCATGCGGCCGAGATCGAGCAGCGTGTTGCCGCGGTTGGAGCAAGCGGCATGGTGGCCGAGGAGCTCCGCTCTCTTGAAAGCCTCCAGTGCTTCCTCAAACCGGCCCTCGGTGTGCAGCAGGATGCCGTGCATGTTGGCGGCTTCCGGCTGGTCGGGATCGCGTGCCAGCGCGCCGCGCAGCCAGCCCCATGCGCCGGCTATATCGCGCTCCGCAGCACGAGACTGGCACCAGGCAATGTGTGTTTCCACCTGGTCAGGGTTCAAGGCAAAGGCCTTGCGGAGGTGGGCTTCGGCCTCGGCGGGGCGCCGGCGCTCGCGCTCCAGGATGGCCAGGTTGATCCAGCCTGAGACCAGGTCGGGCCGCAGTTCCACGGCGCGCAGCAGAGCAGCTTCAGCATAGACTTCGCGTCCCTGCTCGCGCAGCAGGCTGCCCAGGTTCATCCATGCGGCGGCAAAGTCGGGCCGGCGCACCAGGGCGCGGCGGTAGCGAGTCTCAGCTTCTTTCATGCGGCCCATGCGTGCCAGCACAAACCCCGCGGCAAACTCAGCCTCCGGCAGGCGCGGCTTGAAGCTGAGCGCGCTCTCATACCGGTCAAGGGCTTGCTCGTAGCGGCCGGTCACGGCAAAGGCGTTCCCCAGCCCCAGGTGCGCAGCCACCAGCTTTGGCTTGCGGCGGATGGCCAACTCGAATTCGACCACGGCTTCCTGAGACCGGCCCGTGGCGATCTTGAGCTCGCCCAGCCCCAGCCTGGCCAGCTCATTCATGCCGTCGAGGCGAATGGCCTGGACATAGGCCGCTTCGGACTGCTCAAAGCTCCCGGCAGCCTTGAATGCCTGGCCCAGAGCCACCCAGGCTGTGCCCATGCTGGGAGCCACTTCGACGGCAGCCCTGGCCATCTTTACCGCCGACTCAGGTTGCCCGCTGGCCATAGCCACCAGGCTCATTCCAACCAGTGCCTGTGAATCACGCGGATTGGCTGCCAGTACCCGCTGATAGCCGAGCGCGACCTCGGTCAGGCGCCCGGTGAGACCGCGGTCTGGACTCGATTGCGCTGAACTCGACTGTGTTTGGCGTGCTGGCATGGTGGAGACGGGCGCAACGAGCCCTGCATGCACCGTAAGCCTGATGAACAGCGCGCTCAATCGCAAATCCGTTCCACCGGGTGGAATTGTGGAGAGACTTTCCCGCTTTTACACGGGTTTGCTTTTGGGACTGACGAGGCGTGGCAGATTTACACTGGCGTGGACTGTTTTCCAGAGGCCTAACCCATGACTGATTCGACCATGACTGAAGCCCGCGTTCCGCTGCTGGAGCGTGCCCAAGTGGCTCCCGAGGCCATCCCACTCTATGACAAGCTGCTGGCCGACCGCGGTTGCGTGCCCAACATATTCAAGGCGCTGGCCAACGTCCCCGCTCTGGCTCTGGGCATTGCAGCGCTGTTGAAGCCGTTGATGGGCGAAGGCGCGCTGCTGGGTTGGTACAAGGAGCTGATTGCAACCCGCGTGGCCGCGCTGAACACGTGTGACTATTGCATCAGCGCCCACCGCTATCTTGCCCTTCAGCGCGGCGCAACAGCCGAGCAGGTGGCGAGCGTCGGGGAAGGCATTGACGCTGCGTTTGAGAGCGGCCCGTTCACCGAGAAGGAAAAGGCCGGCTTCCGCTATGCCGATTTGCTCCACGTTTCTGGCCACGCCATTGACGACGCAGCCTTCGCCGCCGTCAGCGCGCATTTTAACGCGGAAGAACTGATCGAGCTGACGGCTGTGGCTGCGGCCTTCGAGTTCTTTCCCCGCTTCAACTCAGCGCTGCGAATTCCAGTGACGCCGCTGCCCCAGGAGCCCATTTCATAATTCTTCGCATCGTCCGGGAATAAACTCCGCAGTGCGCAGTTTGCCTCTGTGGAGGAACTTCCCATGAACGATGCGAATCGCGACAACCCCGTACCGCCATCCCAACCGACCGCGGCCTCAGCTCCAGCAAACGACGGAATCGACCGGCGGAACTTTTTGAGCTGCATGGCATGGGCAGGCACTGGCCTGCTGTGGACAATGGCCGGCGGCGTGCCTACATCCAAATTGTTTGCGGCCACCGGCGCAGGTTCTGGCCGAATCGCGTCCGCTGCAGCCGGCTCAGGCTTCAGCTTTGTCCAGATCAGTGACAGCCACATCGGCTTCAGCAAGCCGGCCAATCAGGATGTGACCGGCACACTCAAGCTGGCCATCGACAAGATCAACGCGTTGCCCGGCGAGCCCGATCTGCTGCTGCACACCGGTGACATCACGCACTCCTCCAAGCCAGGAGAGTTCGATACCGCCCAGCAGGTGCTCAAGGGCGCAAAGGCGGGCGAGACCTTTTATGTTCCGGGCGAGCACGATATCGCAACCGATGACGGGGCCATGTACCTGGAGCGCTTTGGCAAGGGGGTTGGCTCTGGAACCGGAACAAAGGGCAAGGGATGGTATAGCTTCACGCACAAAGGGGTCCATTTTATCGGGCTCAACAACTGCCAGCAGGTGGACGCCATGGGCAAGCTCGGCGACGATCAGCTCGCCTGGCTCAAGGCCGATCTTGCTTCGCTCTCCTCCTCCACGCCCATCGTCATCTTTGCGCATATTCCGCTTTGGATGGTCTATCCGGACTGGGGTTGGGGCACGCCGGACGCCGCAGAAGCTCTCGCCAGTCTCAAGCGATTCGGCTCTGTCACCGTGCTCAACGGCCACATTCACCAGGTGGTGCAGAAGGTGGAGGGTAACGTCAGCTTCCACACCGCGACTTCGACCGCATTCCCGCAGCCCGCGCCCGGCTCGGCTCCGCATGCTGGACCCATGGTGGTTCCCGCCGGAAAACTGAAGAGCGTTCTGGGCATCACGGAGGTCAAGTACATCGGCCGCCACAGCCACCTGGCCATTACCGACTCGTCTTTGGATGAGGCATGAAACGAATTCGCATCGTCCATCTGTTTTGCCTGGCTGCGTTGCCGGCTTCGTTGCTGCTGGCCCGCTTTCATCCCTTTGGGGACGCGGGCCTGTATGCGGCGCAGGGTTCGCTAACTCCCATCTTGAACCAAGGCAATGTTCCCGAAGCTGTGCGTTCGGGGCTCGCAGGGAAATGCGCCGACTGCCATTCCAACCAGACGCGTGTACCGTTCTACGGCCGATTGGCCCCGGCCTCGTGGCTCATGGAGCGAGACATTGTGAAAGCGCGCGAGGCCATGAATCTATCTGAATGGGATGGCTACCCGGAAGCGCAGCAGCAGACGCTTGCGGCGAAGATGACCCAGGAGATGAAGTCGCATAACATGCCGCCGTTACAATATCGCGTCATTCATTGGAACGCTCGCATCTCAGACTCTGACCTGGCGAGCATCGCCGCGTGGGCACACGGGTTCGGGGCTGCGGAGTCAGGGACCACATCTGCCGCAGTGGCCGGCGACCCCGCGCGCGGCAAGGCGCTGTTTGAGAAGCGGTGCATTGGATGCCATTCGCTGACGGCAAACAAGCAGGGGCCGCGGTTGCAGGGGGTTTGCGGGCGGACTTCCGGCATGGCGGCCGGATTCGCGTATTCGGCGGCGCTGAAGAAGGCGCAGGTTGTGTGGGATGACAGGTCGCTGGACAGATGGCTGGCCGATCCGGACGCGTTTTTGCCGGGGAACGATATGGATTTTCTGGTTGCGAAGGCGCAGGAGCGGGCGGATTTGATCGGTTATTTGAGGCTGGTTTCGGGGAAATAGGGTGCGAGAAGTTCAGGGCTGGGCGGCGGTGTTCCAGTCCGGGCCGAAGCCGGCGGTGACGAAGGTCCACCATGATCCGGTGGTGTTTGTGAGGACGACGCCGACGTGCTCCGGGTCGCTGGGGCAGAAGAGGAAGACGAGGATCTGGGTTCCGTCGGGCGACCCCTTGGGAACGCCGACTTTGCATTCGGGTTTCGAGCCGATGCTGAGGTCGGTTTCGATTTTGCCGGGGGTATAGGCGCCACTGGAGAATGCATAGAGGTGGCGGAGGGTCTGGGTTGGATCGGCGGGCAGCGGGGAGAGTCCCCGCGAGCTGTAGATGGTCTGGCCATCGGCGCTGAACCCGGGGTCAGAGTCGCCGTACTGTTCCATGCCGGCGGGGGTGCAATTGGGGCCGCCGCCTGTGACCTGTGTGCGAGAGGTGCCGTCGGGGCGGATCTTGTCGAGCCGGACCTTGAAACAGTTGTGGGTGTTCTGGCCAACGCTGAAGAGTATCCAGTTGTCGCTGGACCAGGCGAAGTCGTTCCAGCGGAGATCGTCAAGCGCGCCGCTGGGCTTGGCGACGAGGTGAGGGCTGGAGCCGTCGGGATTCATAAGGTAGAGGCCGGTGCCGTCGTAGGAGCCGAATGCGATCTGCTGGCCATCGGGCGACCAGGCGGCCTGGAAGGCACTGCCCACGGTGGTGAGACGGGTCTCGGCGGCGGAGGCGAAGTCGTAGGAGAAGATGTCTGTTTTGGGTGCGGGGTCGCCGTACTTTCCAGCGAGGAATTTGGTGTAGACGAGGCGGTTGCCGTCGGGTGAGAAGTGGGGGAGGAACTCGTTGAGGCCGTCGTGGGTGATCTGGAAGATGTGGGAGCCATCGAGGTTGGCGGTGGAAATCTCCTGAACACTGCTGCTGCCGGGAACGCCGGGGCCTTCCAAGACGATCTGAGGCTTGGCGGCTGGCGGGGCGACCGTGGTGCTTCCACCCGCGCAGGCGATGAGAGCGAACAGCGGCAGCATCGAAAGGCTATTGGCGAGTTGGACAGGCTTCATGGTGTTCCTCGGATCTTTGTTGGCCGGCTGGGCGATATCCTTAGTGCGCCAAGTTTTGCAATTACCACGGCAGATTTCAAGGTTGTGTAATGGGGTTCCAGTCCGGGCCGAATCCGGTGGCGATAAAGGTCCAGGAAGAACCGGAGGTGTCAGTGAGGGCGACGCCGATGTGCTGCAGGTCGTCGGGGCAAAAGAGGAAGACAAGGATCTGGTCGCCGTCTGGAGAGCCTTTGGGGACGCCGACGGTACAGTTGGGCTTCATGGCAATACTCAGGTCGGTTTCGACCTTGCCGGGGGTGTAGGCGGCGCTTGAGTAGGCGTAAAGATGGCGCAGGGTCTGGGCGTGATCGGCAGGCAGCGGCGAGAGTCCACGCGAGCTGTAAATGGTCTGGCCGTCGGCGCTGATGCCGGGGTCGGCGTCGCCGTAGGGCTCCATATTGGGCGGGGTGCAGTTGGGGCCGCCGTCGGTGACCTGGGTGCGCGCAGTGCCGTCGGGGCGGATTTTGTCCAGGCGGACCTTGAGGCAGCTGTTGGTGGTCTGTTCCACCACGAAGTAGATCCAGTTGTCGCTGGACCAGGCGACGTCGTGCCACTGGATGTCGTCGAGGCCGCCTTTGGGCTTGGCGATGAGTTGCTGGGCGGTGCCGTCGGGGTTCATGAGGTAGAGGCCGGTGCCGTCGTAGTTGGTGAACGCGATCTGTTGCCCATCGGGCGACCAGGCCGGCTGAAAGGCGTTGCCCAGGTTGGTGATGCGGCTCTCCCGGGATGAGGCGAAGCTGTAGGTGTAGATGTCGGTTTCCGGGGCGAGGTCGCCAAACTTGCCGGTGAGGAATTTGCTGTAGACCAGGCTGGCGCCGTCAGGAGAGAAGTGGGCGAGGAATTTGTTGAGGCTGTCCTGGGGAATCTCGACGATTTTGGAGCCGTCGATGTTGCCGGTGTAGAGCTGCTGGGCACTGGTGGTGCCGGGAACCCCGGGGCCTTCAAAGACTATCTGGGGTTTGGCGGCTGGCGTTGCGACAGTGACTGCCCCGCCGCCGCAGCCGAACAGAGCGAGCAGCGGCAGAAGCGAAAGAGAGCCTGCGAAGATGCGAGCTATCGGGATGCAGTTTTGGAGATGCGTTTGTGGCTGCGACTGGCTCGAAAGTGCGGCGGCGCGGCATTCGTCCCTGCGTCGATCCAATGTATGCGTAGAAGTCGTCATCATCGCCGGTTCCCCCTGAAGGTCGGTTGGGCCTGCTTGTCTCGGGGTTTCGCTCGCGGGCGCTGGAATCAAGAAGGCTTGCGCCGCAGTTCCATCAGCTTGGCCTGCTGGGCGGGTGTGAGCTGGTTCTTGATGCGGATCAGCAGAGATATCTGGGTTTTCTTGATCTCGCGTTCGCGGTCCAGCACCTTGTCCACCTGGACCAGTGCGGCGCTCTCGTCGATCGGCCGCGCCTTCAGCAGCAGGACGAGCTTTTCCTTCTCCGCCTGCATGTTCCATTGCATGTCAAGGAACTTGCCCTGAGCCTTCTGAATCTCGTCTCTTACTGCCTTCGACTGGTCGGGGGTCAGGTTGATCTCCTGGCGATACTGCATGACCAGCTCGGGCGGAAACAACTGGTCGGATATGGGATCGTCCGCTTGCTGGGGCGACTGGCCCCAGGAAAACGCGATTACAAACGCTGAGGAAAGCAAAATGAGAGGTCGTTTCACTAGAGTTCCCTCCTTATTTCGAGACCTGTTTACGAATCGGGCGATGCCTCTCACCGGGTCGCGGCGCAATGCCCGCGCCATTCCACTCGCCGATGGTTGGTACGTGCTGCAAGAGTTCGCGACCGGGGGTGTCCAGCAGGAAGTCCGTGGCCGGCTTCCACATTGTGATGGAAGCGGCTGCCTGCTCCCGGCTGTGATTCTGTCCCCTGAACCCAATCTGGAGTCCGGGAAGCAGCCACAGGGTGCCGGCGATCAACACTGTCACGCACGCGACGGCAACGACGAGCCCGCCGGCCAACAACCTTCGCTGGCCATGCCGGTGTGCGGTCCGCGCAGGCATCGAGATGGGTGGAACGAGAGCTTTTTCCTCGCGCCGCAACGCCTGGAAGCCTTCGTACAGGTCGCGGTCATCCTCGAGCATTGGCGGCCTCCTGCCAGGCGAGGATTTCACGCAGGCGGCGCTTGCCCCGGTCGAAGTGGGTTCGGGCTGTTCCGAGCGGGATATTCATGACGCGCGATGCTTCTTCAACCGTGAGGTCCTGATAGAAAACGAGGTGGACGACCTCTCGCTGCCGGGTGGACAGCTCCGCCACTGCCTTGAGCAGATTACGGCTGGTCTGCGACGCGCTGGCGGCGGCTTCTGGGTTGGCAGCCGACTGTGGTGGCAGCTCGTTGACCTGCCAGCGGTCGAAGAGCCGGTGGCGCAGCCATTGGCGCCGGTGTTGCTCGGCGGCGGTGCGGCGGATGACCCCGAAAAGCCATGTCCGCAGGCTCGATCTGCCATCGAACGTTGCGGTGCGCTCCAGGATCTTCAAGTAGGTGGTCTGCAAGACTTCCTCCGCCTCTTCGCGCCGGTGGCCGCAGCACCAGAGCGCCCAGCCGAAGCTGGCCGCGTGCAGCCGTTCGAGCTCCCCCTGGAGAATGATCTGGTCCATAACACCCCGGGCTGCGCTCGCACCGCGTGAGAGTTCGTAGTATGAGTGTCTTGAGTCGCTCGATCATAGGACATGCCGGGAAAAGTTCGCCAAAGCGCCTGGATCCTGATGAACATGGCTGGTTGAGGGCTGCGCTTTCCCCGGTCCCCAAGAGCGAGGGACCGGGGGCACCCTCGTCCGGGGTTGAAAGGGTCACCGGAACACCCGCCTCGTTCGGCTTTCTATCTTGCTAAATGCTTGACGAAGAAGTCGGCCATGGTGTGGTTGGCTTCAATGGCTTCGGGCAAATTGGGGTCATACCAGAAGGCGTGGGCGAGGGCGTCGAAGACTACCAGGTGCGCGTCCACTCCAGCGTTCAAATAAGCCCGGTGCAGATTCACAGTCCCGGAGAGCAGCAGGTCGCGCTCGCTGGTGATAAACAGCGTGGGCGGCAGGCCGTGCAGGTCGCTGTAGATGGGCGAGAGCACGGGGTCTTTGGGGTCTGTCGTAGTCGCGTATTCGGAGTCATGCACGCCGGGCTTGGGCGGGTCGAGATGGCCGGAGAGGCCGCGCAGGGCGAAGTGGGATTGCGAGTCTCCCTCGCGGGCAAAATCGCCCATGCCGCTGAAGATGCCCAGCGCGGCGGGCTGCGGCAGGTTGAGCTGCTTGGCCCGCGCGGCCACTTCCGCCGTCAAAATCGCCCCCGCGGATGTGCCGTAGATAACGATGTGGTCGGGCTTGTAGGTCTTCAGCAGCTCCTTGTAGACGGCGATGGAGTCGTCGACCGCGGCGGGAAAAGGATGCTCGGGGGCGAGGCGATAGAGGACCGCGATGACCTTGATGCCGGTGTAGCGTGCGATCGGGATGGACTCGGTATAGGAGCCGGAATCGGAATTGAAGCCGCCGCCGTGGAGGTTGAGCAGGACCTTGTCGTTGTTGGCGGCGGGCATGTTGTCGGGCGTGACGATGTGGACGGGAACGCCGGCAATGGGGGCGTCGACAATCTGGACGGGGCAGATGCGGGCCCATTCGACGCGGGCGCGGGCGGTATAGGCGTCGGTGCCGGTGCGGCGGGCGGCAAGCGACTCGGGCGGACCCTGGTCGGGCTCCTGGCGGCTGAGAATCTTCTGTCCCTGAGCGCTGATGGTCTGCGGCACCGGGACAATGCGCGTGACGTGCGCCGTGCCATCGGCGTCAATGTAGCTGGTGTCGCGGGTGGGCGCGTCGGCTGCAGTGGTGGGCTGCTGGGCGAGCAATGGCGCGGAGACAAGCGCAGCGGAGGTAAGCAACAGGGCAATGATGGCAGGACGATTCATGAGCGGGGCTCCTTCAAGGAGATGGGCGGTTCAGCCAGCGGCGGAAAGCAGACCTTCAGAACCCATTCACCATATCAGAAGCAAAGCCAATCAAGGGCAGGGAAGCGCGGTATCGCTGCGCTCTCCTGCCCCCTCCATTTCCTATGCAGTTTGTATCAATGCGGTAGGGCCTAATTCGGTAGTACCAGCAGGCCGGTGTCAAGCAGTTTCTCAGTGAGCCGGTCAATGGCCTGGGGGAGTTTGTAGGCGACTGCGCGGCAGCTCATTCCCAGCAGCGATGCCGTTTCGGTTTGCGTGTATTCCTGGACGACTGCGCGGCACAGGAGCTGCCGGTCGAGCGATCCAAGCTGATTGATGCAGGCTTCGATATCGAGAACGAAAATGACTGCGTCCTCGAACGTGTGCACTGGGCGGCTGGAGACCCAGCCGCGGCCGACAGGGTCGCCCAGAATGGATGGGGAACGGCCCACCTGCATCGACGCATACAAATAGCGGCGAAGCATTTTTTCGGTGTGCCTGCGGTAGAAAGCAAGGCTGGTTACCGGCTCTTTCGCCGCTTCCCCTGCCTGCTCGTTTGTCTGCTTTGTAGTCCTCCTTTGTCCTTCCTGCCTGTTTTGCCGGTGTGCTGCTGGAAGCGCGTTGCCGGCCTCCCAAAATGCTGGTACTTGCAGGGCTGCGCTCATTCCGCACCCCCAGGTATTGCAGCCACTGCCCAGACTCTTGCCAGCACCTTGCGGCTCCGGCGTCCTGGCCGCTTGCGTGTTTCCGGTGTTGGAAAGTCTTTTAGTTTTGTTTCACAACCGAGGCAATAAACGCTCCCTTGGGTCTGGGCACGATACCAAAGACAACCGCACCCTTCGCATACTTTCAATTGCACGCGCAATTCCATGACTGAGTCTCCGTAACTCACCAAAATCCCGACGGCTATATCTGTAAAAAACGTCGCGGGGTAAAGAAAACCAGGCCCGGCAACTCAGGTTTCTCTTGTCCTGATGGGGGATTGCCGCCTGTGCTCCCTTGTCATTTGTCATGCTCCTGGCGCGCAGATTCTGGAAGATTCTCTCGCTGGCCTTTCCCAACGCTTCTGCTGAGCGTTTCAGGGTTTGTCGTGGGCTCACCGACGAAGAACAATCTCTGTCAACACATTTACTTACCGCTGTTCGAGACACTTGGCCACCCATTTCAGCCGTCGGCCAAGAAATGTTCCGTGAAGGATTCCCACAGGTCAGTGAAGGATTAAGTAAACCCAATGTAGAAATATGATTCTTTTAGGTCAATCCGTTACCAAAGCTTTCCACGTATGCTCGTTCCAACCTCTTTGTTAACTTTCCAAACACTGCCCTCTTAGCCATTTTCACTTTTCCATAGGCAAATTAAGATGGTCTGCTTTCATTGCTGGTGGCGGATTTTCCACAGATGAATTTCACGCAGATGCACGAGAGACTCCGCCTGGAGCTGTTGCGCAGGATACAGCGGGGTACGCTTAGTGTGTCTCTGTTGGCGCGCCAAACCGGGTATGGGCAACCGCATCTTTCAAACTTTCTGCACAACCGGCGTCAGCTTTCGCTGGAAGCAATGGATCGCAACCTGGGAGCGCAGCATTTGTCTGCCGGAGATCTTTTGCCGGTGCTGTACCAACGCTCCTTGCCGCAGATCGAACGGGAAGATAGCGCTGTGCCGGTGGTTTCGCATCATGTGGCACTGTTCGAGCCAAACATTCGCCCGTCTGCGATCCAATCCATGCTGCACTTGCCGGCAGGATCTCTGAATCACATGCGCGCGCGCGTTTCAATGGCGCGCCGGACCTGGGAACGGTTTGTAGCGGTGAGTATTCCCGCGGCGGACGCCCTGCCGATGGAGCCGCTGGTGTTGCCGGAAGCAATTGCCTTGTTGGATCGGCACTACAATGTGCTGACGCAGTATCGGCCCAATCGACCGAATCTCTATGCGGTGCGTCACGGTGCGCACCTCACGCTTCGATACGTCGACCAGGTGGGCAATCGGCTGGTGCTGCGGCCGCAAAACATTGCGTTTCCGGTGGACCTGATCGAGGTGGACGCCGGAGACTCGCCGGGAAACCTGATTGCGGGGCGAGTGGCCCTGATCGTCAACGAGCCTTGAGGAACGCTAATCCGGCGGCGGATAGAACGGCAGCTTGTCATTCTTTTCATTGGCTCTGCGGATGGTGGCATCGTCAAGGAGCATCGCCGGGGCCATCACGGTTTCCGGCACATCGCCGAAGTAGTTGGCGACGAACAGGTCTTTGCCGGCGGCTTCAACGCTGGAACGCAAGGCGCGCTGGTCCAGGTCATCCAGCTCCGCGCCTCGTACCAGTTCACGTTTGCCGTCAAGGCTCACGCGGTAGAGCAAGCGGGGAGCGTCGCCTCCCAGAGTCTCAACGTAGTAAACGTTCTTCAGGCCGCGATCCTTCGCCAGGCCCAGCAGCTTTGCATTCAGCTCGTCGTTAGAGACGCCTTCCGTGGCCGCGACCTTGAGTACGCCGATCAATGGGCGAGGCGGGCTGGTGATGCCGGCGCGGCCGTGTCCATTCGACTGGGGAAAATCCTTCACCGGCTCGCGCCCGATGAGGTAGTTCTCAAGCTTGCCGGCGGAGACGAGTTTTACGGACTGTGCGGGCACGCCTTCATCGTCCACGTCATAGGCACCTAAGAGGCCCTTGCCGCCGAACGCCTTAAGAGTTGGGTCATCCACAACGTCAAGAAAATCGGGCAGCACGCGGGCGTGGAAGCTGGAGGCAAACGGGCCGTTGGTGCGAGCTTCGGTGCCCATCTTTGGACGCGTGGCGGCAACGCCGCCGGCCAACAGGTTGCGCATGGTGTCTGCGCTGGCGTCGGCGCTCAGCAGTACCGGGCCGTGATACTCCTCTTCCACCAGCGGCGCCTTGCGCAGTTCGCTGAGAGATTCGATCAGCCCCACCGCATGCTGGTTGAAGGCATCGGGAGAGTCCAGGTCCTTCAAGGAGATTCCCGTGGAGGAGTAGGAGCGGTCGAGGTGCATTCCATCGGCGGCCTGGGTGCCGACGCCCGTGGCCTCCTGGTATTCTTCCGCGGACTTGCGGACGATGGAGCCCTCGCTGTTGACCAGCCAACTGTTGGTGACGCGCGCGTTGAAGCTTGCGTTCGAGTACTCCACATCATGCTGCGTGGCTTTGACTGAAGGATCGGTGATGTAGAGTCCGCTGGCCGCGGCGATGCGCGCTACCCACGCGTCCTCGTCCAGTTTGAGAATGGCGGGCGCGGCGAGCGAGATGAGCGGCTTCTCCTTGCTGAAGTCGTCAGCCTGCGGCGGCGTCTGCACTTGCTTCAGCTCGGCTTGTTTTTGCGCGTAGGCGGCGAGGGCGGCCTTGTAGGCCTGGTCGGTCCCAGCCCACAGTGCCGACCGGATGGCAGCCGGATCGTCGTCCATGCCGACCAGCTGCAACGAGCCGTCCCCGCGCCCGCCGGAGCTGTCCGTCTTGTAGTCGCCCACGCGCACGGTGATGCGCGCAATGCGCTGGTGGGTGCGGGAGCCGCCTTCGCTGGCGCCAAACTCGGCCTTGGTCTGGTAGTCATCCACGTCTTCAATGCGGTACTGGATGAAGAAGGGCTTGGCGAACCCGGTGAGTTGAAGCTGGGACATGCTGCGGTCGAGTTCGGCAAGCATGGCCTTGAACAGCGGGTCTTTTTCGGCATCGGCGCGGGTTTGCTGGGCAACAGCCAGGCTTGGCGCGCACATGCAACCGAACAGCAAACTCATACCGGCAATCGTTGTAACAGGGCGATTGAATTTCATTCCGACTCCAGATAACTGATAACTGATAACTAACCCCTAACCTCTAATCCCTAACCCCTGCTTCACTGCGGTATCGCCAATATCGGCGGCCGTGCCGTGCCCTGCGCCTGCTTCTGCGTTTCAATCTCGCTCACCAGCATGGCCGGAGCCACCGCGCTCACCGGCACCGTGCCCGACTCCGCGCCGCACTCGCCGTTGAATACCTCGTACTTGTCGCCCGTCTCCAGAATGCGCTTGAGCGCGGCCTGCGGTGTGCCCACAATGCTTACCCCGCGCACCAGTTCATCCGGCCTGCCATCAACGTACACGCGGTAGACAACCAGCGGCATCACCGAGAAGGCCTGCGGCGAGCTGCGCGTGGTGACCGCGAATCCTGAGGAAATATCCTCAAAGAACAGCCCATACGGCTTGCCTTGCTTCTTCGCTTCGTCAATCAGTTGCTTGCGCAGTTCTGCTTCCGGCTTCATGTTGGTCGAGGTCACAATCAGGTTGCCCTGTCGGCCGGTGGGCATGCGGCCGGTCTGGGCGCGGCCGTGGCCGTTGGAGTCGGAAAAGTTGGCGATCGGCAGCCGCGACATCAGGAAGGTTTTGAGCACGCCGTCGTCGATCAGGTTGACCTTGCGCGCCTTCTCGCCCTCGTCGTCAAAGAGGTAGCTGCCACTCAGCCATGTATCGCCGAACCTGGTGCGCGTCGGGTCGTCGGCCACGGAAAGGAAGGTGGGCAGCACGTCCTTGCCAATGTCCTTGGTAAAGGTCTGTCCCTCTTCGTCGCCCCGCTGGCGCTGGCCTTCCAGCCGGTGGCCCAGCACTTCATGGAAGAAGACAGCTGCGGCGCGCCCGCTGAGGATTGCCGGCCCGTCAAATGGCTCGGTCACCGGAGCCTTGCGCAGCTGTTCCAGGCTCTTGCCCAGTTCGCGAATCGAGGCTTCCATGGTCGCCTGTGCCGGCAGGCCCTCAGGTGTCTCCGCCTCAAAGGTCTGGTCGCGGAACAGGTCCATCCCGTCGTCCGCGCGGGTCATGGCAAACACCACCAGCCGCGCTGCCATGTGCGGCGTCACCAACTGCGAGCCTTCTGAAGAAGCAAAGTAGTCGGTCTCATTCTGCACCGTCAGCACCACGGCGTTTTGATACACATCGGGAAACTCGCGGAAGATCTTCGACAGGCCGGCCACACGCTTCTCCCAGGCCGGGTTGTCGATCGCCACCAGCGGAGCGGGCTTGCCGATGTAAATCTGCGGCTGCTCCTCGCTGAAGTCGGGCGACGAATCTTCTTCCTTGGCGCGGACCTCCGCTTCGGTCTTGACGCGCAGAAAGCTGTCCACCGCGTTGCCGTATCCTGTATTGGTGGCCCGCCATAGTGTCCGCTCCAGAGCGTTGCGGTCATCGGTCAGCGGCAGTTCCGCGCTGTTCACGGCGCTTCCGCGGTGCGTCCCGTGCGTGTTGTCCAGCTTTTGACTGCCAAGCCGCACCTGCACGTCGGCCACACGCATATGGCTTGTGGCGCTGTTCACCACCGCTCCGTACTGGGCCTGGACGTTTGCGAAGCTGGCATCGCTGACCGCGTAGCTTAGAAAGTAGGGCGGCAGCTGCTTGTCAGGATTCTGCCCTGCGGCGGCCTGCTTTCCCAGCGAGGTAAATGCTCGATGCAACTCCGTGGTCATCGCGTCCAGCAGCACCGGCGTGGGCTGTTGCTGCGCGAGGGCCGGGGACGCAAATGCAATTGCCCCAAAAGTGAGAGCCGCGCACAAACCGGAAGACACATAAAGACGGGAGACGGGCTGGGCCGCGCCTGGGGCAGCGGGAAAAATCTTTGTCATAGGTTGGAGAAACTCAGTTAAAGTTAGCTTCACACTCGATTCTCTCAGAGTTAGCCACTGCCAAGGGGCCAGCCGCATGACATTTGCCCGAAGATTGATCGCAGCGTTGATCGCACCACGGATCGCGCCGCTGTTTTTTGCGCTTTTACTTGCCACGGCTTTCGCCCCGGTCAGTCTGGCTCAATCCAATCCGGCCCAGCCCAGCCCGACAGCACAATCCGCTCCGACAACTCCCGCGCAAGCCTACACGCTGCCGCCGGACAAGCTGGCCAAGGCCGTTGCCCTCGACCGTCTGCGCAATATCCTTGACATCGTCTCCGGGGTCTGGGGAGTTGTGTTTCTCTGGCTGCTGCTGGCGATGCGTGGCGCGGCGCGGATGGAGGCATTCGTCAAGCGCATCTCGTCCAGGCGCTGGCAACAGGGCTTGCAGTTTTTCGCTTTGCTGCTGATTGTGATGACCCTCGCCAGTCTGCCACTTGACGCTTACGGACATTACGCCAGCGTTGCCAACGGCATCAGCATTCAAGGCTGGGGCAGCTGGCTCCTTGACCAGGCCAAGAGCCTCGGATTGGCCGTGGGCATCGGCTCGCCAGTTCTGCTCCTTTTCAACTGGATCGTTCGCCGCTGGCCGCGCCGCTACTGGTTCGCAGCCTGGCTGGTGGCGCTGCCGCTCATGGTGCTGAGCGTCTTTGTTTCCCCCCTGTTCGAGCCCATCTTCAACCACTACGAGCCGCTCAGCAAAGACCACGCGGCCCTGGTGGACAAGCTGGAAACCGTGGTGACGCGAACCGGCACAAACATCCCGCCGGATCGCATGTTTCTAATGAAGGCCAGTGAAAAGACCAACGGGCTCAATGCCTATGTCAACGGCCTCGGCGCCACCAAGCGCATCGTGGTTTGGGATACCACCGCCGGACGCGTCCCCGACGACGAAGTAATGTTCATCTTCGGCCACGAGAGCGGCCACTACGTCCTCAACCACATTCCCAAAATGCTCAGCGGCATGGCCGCCGGCCTCTTCTTCATCTTCTGGGCCTGCGCCGGGTTTGCGGCGTGGCTGGCGAGCAAATTTGGTGCGCAATGGAGGTTGGATTCAGGCGATGGGAACACGCCGCTCAGTTCGCGCTCCGGCTTTGTGGTGCTAATCTTCGCCATCACCCTGGCAGGCTTTCTGCTGGAGCCGGTGAGCAACACCTTCAGCCGCCACTTCGAGCACCAGGCCGACGTCTACGGGCAGGAGGCGATTCACGGGCTCGTCCCCGACCCGCAAAAAACGGCTGTGGCCAGCTTTCAGGCCCTGGGCGAAGCCTGGCTTGAGGACCCCAACCCCTCTCCGATCGTCGGGTTCTGGCTCTATAACCATCCCAGCGTGAAAAACCGGGCCAACTTTGCCGCCAAATACGACCCCTGGGCCAACGGCGGTCACGGCGAATTCTTCGCCCAATAGCCGCAGCCATCGACCGGCGACGCCCCGTCCCGATGCGACAGGCCGAGAATAGCCCAGGATGGAGCGTAGCGAAATCCTGGGTTGGCTTTCCTCAGAGACCAATCGCCCTGTATGGGCGGAACGAATCGGTTCCAGGACTGCGGCGTGGGCCGCATCGTCTCATTTGCTCTCGAACCTCGGCCGCCAAAAAAATCTTTCCAGACTTTGCAGATTAATTCTCACAACACGCGCACAATGAGAAAGAAGTCAGATCCCCGCAACTGCGACCCATGAAAAGCCACTTCCAACCCGTCCGATTCGCCTCCGCCCTCCGCATCGCAGCCCAGACCGGAGTCGGCTTTTTGCGCCCCTCCCCGGTCTGTACCCCCCTACCCCCCCCATATTTTGGTAACCACGTAGTCCATCAAAAAGTAACTAACAATAAGACACTTAAAATCAGTAATATACGGAAATGCTCCGCAGGAAACAGCCCAAAATCGTCCCGCACTGTGAGCTCGCTCTTCCCATGTGCGCCTTTTTTGTCCCGGTTACCGTCACAAAACAAGTAATCCTGACTCCAGGCCCGATTGACCGATTCCCCATTTAACCAAGTCATCCTTACCCGCAATGCCCTACAATTCCAGAAACCAGAACGCAGACTTCCCCACTCACCGGAGAACTCCATGTCAGTGAAATTGTCAGTCAAGTTCCTTCGCTTCGCGCCTGCGACCTGTTTCGCCGCCGCCTTGGTTCTGCTTGTCCCCGCGCAGGCCGCGGACAAGACCAAAACTCCGCCTCCGGCTGCCCCTGCGGCCACCGATCCCTACGCCGAGGTCCAGCCGGCCACCGAGACCCTCGACCTGGCCATGTACCAGCGCATTCGCGACGAAGGCCTGAACCACTCCCACGTGATGGAGTTTGCCACCGCTCTGATGGACGGCATTGGACCGAGGCTGACAGGCTCGCCCAACCTGGCCAAAGCCAACGCCTGGACGCGCGACACGCTCACCAAAATCGGCCTGGAAAATGCGCGGCTCGAAGACTGGGGCGAGTTTGGCCTCGGCTGGCAGCAGTTGAACACCTGGGCCCGCATGACCTCGCCAGACACCGCAATCCTCATCGTCCAGGCCACTCCCTGGTCGCCCGGCACGCCAGGCCCGGTCACCGGCGACGTCGTCTACGTCAACATCCAGACGGAGAAGGACTTCGATCAGTACAAGGGCAAGCTGGCAGGCAAAGTGGTCCTCTTTGGGGCCATGCGCGAGGTGCCGCCCGTGGACAAGCCGCTCTTTGAGCGCAACACCGACAAGGACCTGGAAGACATCGAGGAGTTCCCCGTGACCGCCGGCGGCGGTGGCGCACTTCCCCCGGAGATGCAGGCCCGCATGGCGGAGCGTATGGCCCGCATGCGCATGATCGACAGCATCGCCAAGTTCTTCGCCGATGAAAAGGTGGCCGCGGTCATCGAGCCCAGCCGCGACGGCAAAAACGGCGGCGGTTCCGGGGGCACCATCTTTGACGACAACGGCGCAACCCTCGGCCGCACTCCCTACCTCGCCGATAAGGCCGTAAAGATTCCCGTCGTCGTGGCCGCCATTGAGAGCTACGGCCGCCTCTTCCGCCTCACCCAGAATCACGCCCCAGTAAGCGTCGAAATCAACGTCGATACCAAGGTCACAGGTGAGCATGAGCATGGCTACGACACAGTGGCTGAGATTCCCGGCACCGACCCCAAACTCAAAGACCAGGTCGTGATGGTCGGCGGCCACCTCGACAGCTGGATCGCCGGCACCGGCGCAACCGACAACGGCGCCGGCACCATCGTTGCCATGGAAGCTGTACGCATCCTGAAGGCTCTGGACATCAAACCTCGCCGGACCATCCGTGTCGCCCTCTGGACCGGCGAAGAAGAAGGCCTCTTCGGTTCGCGTGGCTACGCGCGCATCCACTACGGGTCCGCCAAACTCTCTACCGCTCCGGACCAGGCGCAGCTCCCCGAGTACATGCGCCGCGCTGACGGACCGCTGGAACTGAAGCCCGAGCAGAAACTCATCTCCGCCTACTTCAACGTGGACAACGGCACCGGCAAGATTCGCGGCATCTACACCCAGGGCAACTCCACCATCGCGCCTATCTTCGCCCAGTGGATCGCCCCACTCAAAGACCTGGGCGTAACCAGTATCACCAATCGCAACACCGGCGGCACAGACCACCTGAGCTTCGACGCCGTCGGCATCCCCGGCTTCCAGTTCATCCAGGACAACCTGGACTACGAAAGCCGCACCCACCACTCCAACGAAGACGTCGTCGAACGCCTGCAGCCTGCGGACCTGAAGCAGATTGCGACGGTCGAGGCCATCTTCCTCTACAACGCCGCCCAACGCGACCAGATGATGCCCCGCAAGCCTCTTCCCGCGCCCGATCAGGAGCAGAAAAAGCGCGCGCCGATTGAGGGGATTTTCCCCGGCGTTTCTCCCGCGCCAGCACCGGCAAAGTAGTAGATCTGCAACAGGTTCGCTCCAGCTAACTCAGCTGGAGCGAACCCGTTTGGCGGTTTGCCCCGCGAAGGCCGGGATTCTGCTACACTGATCCAAGCGCAATCAAGGGGAAACCGCGCCAGGCCGCGCCCCGTCGATACGCTCTGCAACCCATGTTCGGGGAGTGGCTCAGCCTGGTAGAGCACCTGGTTCGGGACCAGGGGGTCGGAGGTTCAAATCCTCTCTCCCCGAC
>Ga0302319_10002591_pt1 | contig 38741 bp, 38 predicted proteins | sample Bog_T0_2_FD_203319 | JGI IMG/M metagenome (GOLD analysis project Ga0302319, IMG submission 203319) | Peat permafrost microbial communities from Stordalen Mire near Abisko, Sweden - Bog_T0_2 | ecosystem: Environmental > Terrestrial > Soil > Wetlands > Peat | place: Sweden: Abisko, Stordalen Mire... | reverse complement strand
TGCGCCATTGCCCAGTCTCTCTCGCCGGTACAAAGCAGGATCATCGACGCGGTCAACGCCGACGAGCGGCAGTCCCTTCTGCTGCTGGAACAACTCGTCAACATCAACAGCGGCACTTTGAATCCGGCGGGCGTGCGCAAAGTAGCCGACTTGCTTCGTCCGCAGTTCGAAGCCCTCGGCTTCACATGCCGGTTCATTCCGATGGATGCGGTGCAGCGCGCGGGTCACCTGGTCGCGGAGCGGAAAGGCACTCACGGCAAGCGCCTGCTGCTGATCGGCCACATGGATACGGTCTTCGAGCCCGACAGCCCGTTCCAGACGTTCGTGCGCAACGGCGAGACGGCGACCGGCCCTGGCGCCGAGGATATGAAAGGCGGCATCGTCATCATGCTGAGCGCGCTGAAGGCGCTCAACGGCGCGGGCGCACTCGACGGAACCAACATCACGGTGTTCCTGACGGGCGACGAAGAGCGCCACGGCAATCCGACATCGGTCTCGCGCGGCGATCTCATGGAAGCCGGTAAGAACAGCGACGCGGCCCTCGAGTTCGAGGCGGGTGTGCGCGTTGCCGGACACGATGAAGCCAGCATCGCCCGCCGCAGTTCGTACGGCTGGACGCTGAAGACGACGGGGAAGGAAGCGCACTCGGCGGGCGTCTTCGGTTCCGCCGGTTTTGGCGCGATCTACGAACTGACCCGCATTCTCGACCGCTTTCGACAGGAACTTCGCGAAGATGGCGTCACGTACAATGTCGGGCTGATCGCGGGAGGTTCGTCGGTCACCGCCGATCCCGCGAATGCATCGCTGTCGGTTACGGGAAAGAGCAACATCATCCCGGCCGCGGCACAAGCATCGGGCGATCTGCGAACGGTAACCGAGGAGCAATACCTCAAGATCCGGCAACGCATGGAGGAGATTGCCGGCGAGCACCTGAAGGGTACTTCGGCGACTCTCACCTTCGGCGAGGGCTATCCCGCGATGCCCGAAACCGAGGGAAACCGGGCTCTGTTGCGCGAACTGAACGATGTCAACCGGTCGCTCGGACTGGGCGCCATGGAGCCATACGATCCGGCGCTGCGCGGGGCCGGCGATCTTTCGTTTGTGGCGCCGTATACGGCGGGCATTTCGGGGCTCGGGTCGTTTGGCAAAGGGTCGCATGCGCCCGGTGAGACCGTGGAATTGTCGTCGCAGACGTATCAAACACGACGCGTGGCGCTGTTTCTGTACTCGTTGACCCGGTAGCGTGCCCCGTCTTTCGGCGATAATGGTGGCGTGAAGTTCACTATCGCTCTTATCGTTTTGGCCGGCGGACTGTTGGCGCAGTCCCCGGGCGCGCGGCCGGCCTTCGGCCAGTTTGAAGTGGCTACTGTCAGGCCAACGCCTCCGGAATGGACACGCGGCAGGTTTATCCGGATGCAGACGTCACATCAGCTCCTCGCGAAGAACTATGAGCTGAGGGTGCTGATCGCGGCGGCGTTCAATCTGAGTCCGCAGGCGATCTCAGGAGGGCCGGCCTGGATCGATTCCGACCATTACGATATTCTCGCCGAAACGCCGGGCGAGGTGCGGCCCAACCTCGAAGAGCAGATGGCGATGCTGCGAAAACTTCTGGCCGACCGGTTCCAGCTGAAGTTTCATCGCGAGCCGAAGGAGTTCGCGGTCTATGCGCTGACCGTCGGGAAGGGCGGACCGAAGCTGAAGCCGAGCACGTTGTCGCCCGATGACGCTCCCGAAGGTCCTCCGCTGCTTGCGATCGTTATTGCGCCCGAGAGCGTTTCGCTGCCGGCACGCTACGCGACAGTGGCTGAGATGGCTTCCGTGATGCAGAGGTCCGCGCTGGATCGTCCCGTGCTGGACAGGACAGGGCTGACGGGCCGGTACGATTTCGATCTGGAGTGGACGCCGGGCGATAATCAGTTCGGCGGACTCGGAATGTGGAAGAACGTCGAATCTCCGAAGGCGGATCTGTTCACGGCGATTCAGCAGCAGCTCGGGTTGCGGCTGGAAGCGACGAGAGGCATGGTTGACGCGATCGTCATCGACCGGATCGAACGGCCGTCGGAGAACTGACAGACTTTTCTGTTGCATTTATCCGAAGCGATTGCGATGAAGAGCCCTTACGATTTCAGCAGCGGTAAGCGCGGACGGATACTGACGCCGGAACCGGAACCAGGTGGCAAGGTCAGGATCACGATCCGCCTCGACAAGGATATCGTCGATCATTTTATGGCAAAGGCCGACGAATCCGGTGGCGAGCCCGGACGCGGCGTGACCACGCCAGGGCTGGCAATTCTCAGTCGGCTCCAGGCCTACTTCAAATACCGGCTCGCGAACGTAATGAACGTTGGCCAGTTCGGCGTGTCCGTATGTCCGCCGCTGTGCTGGCGGAACGCCACGTCGCCATCGATCAGCGCGGTCTCGATTGGCGGAAACTCGGTTGTCCCCATATCCCTCTTACCGAGCAGTCTGTACACAGGCTGAGCGCCAGAGGCGGCGAGGAACATGCCCTTCGGATCCTGCCATCCGTCTCCGTTGACGGCGCCGCCGCTGATAAATACGGGCCGCGGAGCGCACATCGCCACCAGCTCATGGGCGTCCACCGGCATATCGTTTGCGGTCAGCGGTCCCGCATACTTCAGGAAGTTTCCCGCCATCCAGTGGTACTCGCTGGCGGCCGCGACATTCTCCACCATTTCGCCGAAGTAGCGACGGTGGATTCTGGCCCCGCCTTCGCCCGAGGAACTGACGAACGCTATCGCAAAACGGGTATCGTAGGCCATCGCGACGATCGTTCCCTTGCCCCACCGCGAGTGGCCTTCGAGGCCGACCATCTTCGCGTTGACGGCCTTATCCGTCTCGAAATAATCGAGCGCGCGGCTGGCGCCCCACGCCCATGCGCGCAATGCGCCCCAGTCGTCGGGCTTGCGAGGCTGGCCCTTATTCGCCAGACCGATGATGCCCGCCGTCAGGCCAGCGCCATTGTCGGCCTGGATACTGCCGGTGCTGATGGTCGCGTAACCCCAGCCCTTCGCCAGAACCTGCTGCTGCCAGGTGGGGCCAGTGGGACCGCGTCCGCGACCCGAACCGCCAAACGCCAGGCCGCCGCGTCCGGAACCGCCGAGGCCGCCGCCTCGCCCGGAGCCACCCGCCGCACCGAAACCTCCGAATGCCGGCTGCGGGAAGCCGGGCGCACTGGGCCCCAGGTACATCATTACCGGAACCGGGCCGGTCGCGTTGGCCGGGGTCGAGAGCGACAACTGGATGTTGACCGAGATTGCCGGCCAGGCCGAATTATCCACGTGCCCCAGCAGCGTCTTCGTGATCACCGGCACATCGCCGTTCTTCTCGTCGGTCACCTTGACCACTTCCCAGGTCACTTTCGGTGTTACGGCGGGGACGCGGCCGTAGATTTCGCGGTCGAAATCTTCCATGATCTCGGCGCGCCGCGCGGGCCACATGGAGGCCGTCGTGACCTTCTTGCCGTTTTTCATGACCAGCGGATCGGGCAGCACCGGATAGGGATTGGCCTTCGATTCGTCGTTGTTCTGATAGTTGGGCGCCGATTTGTCGCTGCCGGCCGCCCCCTGCCGCAGCGTCGTGATGTGGAGAAGGTCCATCATCTTTTGGCGGTCCGCCTGCGATGCCAGCGTCGTGGGATTTACCTGCGGCGCCGGTGCTCCGGAAGCCCCGGCCGCGCCGGCGGGCTGCTGCGCGCGGCTCATGGGCGATGTGATGAGCGACGTGATCGCTAACGCTGCGAGGAGCAGGCCGGAGGGCACCCGGATGGCTCGAAATACGGACATGGAATTTCCTTTGTACTGGTGGATTTCTGAACCAGAATGTCATCCTCAGGCGGCAGTGTCAAGGGTTGGAGCCGAATTTGGTGTATTGTCGAACTAAAAGCCGGTGAATCGGGAGCGGGATCTTACTACACTGGTTGAAAGCTATGAAGAAAGCCCTGATTCCCGCGCTGCTGCTGACTCTTGCGTTGATTTGCCTTGCCGAGGACGTCCATCCAATCACCCATCGGCGTATCGCCCAGGTGATGGGATCGGGCGGGGCCGACTGGCTGGTGCGTCCCGAACGCGAGGCCGAGGAGCGTCCCGACGAAGCTCTCGACGCGCTGAAGATCCCGAAAGGAGCCGTGGTCGCCGACGTGGGCGCGGGCGTCGGTTACTTCACGTGGCGGCTGGCGGCGCGCGTCGGACCGTCCGGCGTCGTGTATGGCGAGGACATCCAGCAGGAGATGATCGATCAGCTCGTGAAGAACATGCGCGAGCGGAAACTTGCCAATGTCCGGCCGGTGCTCGGCGCGATTGACGATCCGAAGTTACCGAAAGACTCGCTGGATCTGGTCCTGCTGGTCGACGTCTATCACGAGTTCTCGGAACCGGAGAAGATGCTGGACCGGATCCGCGAATCGCTGAAGCCGAACGGCCGGCTGGTGCTGATCGAGTATCGCGGCGAAGATCCGGCCGTTCCGATTCGTCCCGAACACAAAATGACGCTGAAACAGGTGCAGGCGGAAGTGCAGCCGGAAGGCTTCCGGTTCGACCAGTCGATCGAGATTCTTCCGCAGCAGCACATCATCGTGTTCAGGCGATAGGAAGACGCAGGCGATGCGCCCGACCGCAGCCGGAAATCAGAACGTGCGCAGTTCCCGAAGCAGCGCTTCAATTTCCCACGGCGCGATATAGAAGTGTGGCGCGATCCTGACCCAACCCTGCCGCGGCGCGGCAATGAACCCCGCGTCCTTTAGCTGGCGCACGATGAACGGGCTCTCCACTCCGGGCTTGCGGATGGAGACAATGCCGGCACCCGTAGCCGGGGATCTCCGCCCGAGAATTTCAAAACCGAGGTCGCGCGCGCCGTCCCAGATCTGGTCGCCCAGATGCTGAACGGCAAGGCTGACGTTGCCGATTCCGACCTCCAGCAACAGATCCAGCGCCGCACGCAATCCGAAGCAGCCGATCGTATTCAGCGTTCCGCATTCGTAGCGGCCCGCATCCTGGCGGAGACTCATGTCGCGCGATGCGTAGTCGGCATACTTCGCGACATTCGTCCAGCCGAACTCGACCGGTTCGATTTGGTCCTGCACTTCACGGCGCACGTAGAGCAAGCCACATCCTTCGGGACCGAGCAGCCACTTATGGCCGTCGGCGGCCAGTGCGTCGATGTGAGAACTTTGCACGTCGACCGGAAAAGCGCCGAGTCCCTGGATGGCATCGACGAAGAAAAAGCAGCCGCGGCGATGACAGATTTCGCCGATGGCATCGAGATCGACGCGGTACCCGCTCAGGTACTGCACGTAGCTGATGGCCAGCAGGCGCGCACCTTTGGCCGCTTCGTCGATACGCGCGGGATCGTCGAAAACGGAGAGCCAGCGGATGGTCACGCCCAGGGCTTCGAGGCGCTTCCAGGGATAGAAATTGGCCGGGAATTCTTCCTCGAACGCTACCACGACATCGCCGGGTTTCCAGCCGATGCCGATCGCAACGGTCGCGATGCCCTCCGACGTGTTCTTCACGATGGCGATTTCCGCCGGGGTGGCATTGATCAGGCGAGCGGCGCCGGCGCGCACGCCCTCGTATGTGGCCATCCAGTGCTGGTAGTGTTCGCTGCCATAGTCGAGCGCGTCCTGCGCAAGGCCCTGCATGGCCTCGGCGGCGCGGCGGGAAAGCGGCGCAACGGCTGCATGGTTCAGATAAACGCGATTCTTCGTGACGGGAAACTGGTCGCGATACCGTTCCCAGAGAGCCTGGTTCATTAGTGGATGCCTCCCATCAGGCGCTTCATGGCGGGGAAGAGCAGAACGAGAAGGACGCCCACCACGATGCAGAAGCCGGCGACGATGCCGAACAACTCGGGCAAAGGGAAGACTTCGTACACCGATGCCAGCCGTCCGCCGATGTAATCGCCGACCGAAATGGAGAGGAACCAGACGCCCATCATCAGTCCGCAGATGCGTGCGGGCGCGAGTTTGGTCATGGCGCTGAGGCCCACGGGGCTGAGGCACATTTCGCCGATCGTGTGCAGCAGATAGGTGAGCGTGAGCCACCAGGGGCTGACGGCCGCGCCGCCGGCGACGGGTATCAGGATCGCGAAACCGAGTCCCACGAAGATGAGGCCGATCGAGAATTTCGCGGTGCTGGTTGGTTCGCTGCGCTTGAGCGCGACCCACAGCCACGCGAACACCGGCGCCAGCGCGATGATGAAGACCGAATTAAACGACTGGAAGTAACTGGCCCTGAATTGTCTGGCCCAAACCGGCACCAGCCCCCACAGCGTGAAGTCCCAGGCGTGCAGATTCGTATTCCGCTCGGCGAACAAATTCAGCGTGGACCCCGCCTGCTCGAACGCCGACCAGAACAGCGCCGATGCGATGAACAACACCAGGATCGCCCAGAAGCGTCCGCGTTCAGCCGACGTGTAGCCTTTCGCCGTCAGCAGCCAGACGAAGAAGAGCACGACGATGCCGATGAGGAGAAGACCGAAAACGTCGGAGATGCGTTCCGCGGAAAGTGAGACCGCCCCCGTCACGGTGGCGGCAACACCGGCCACAACGATGGCTGCCGCGACAATCAGTCCGCGCCGGAACAGGCGTAAGTCTTCCTGGGTGCCGGTTACGTCTCGTCCCGCCGGACCCAGATACTTCGCGCCCGCCGCGTACTGAATGAGGCCGAGCGTCATCCCCACGCCGGCGGCGCCGAATCCGTAGTGCCAGTTGATATTCTCGCCGAGATAGCCGCAGACCAAAGGCGCGATCATGGCGCCGATATTGATCCCCATATAGAAGATGGAGAAGCCGGCGTCGCGGCGCGCATCGTCCTCCGCATAGAGGGCGCCCACCATGGTGCTGACGTTCGGTTTCAGCAGGCCGGTTCCGACGACCACCAGCGCGAGCCCGAGATAAAACGTGTCGACGCGCGGAATCGCCATCGAAAAATGGCCCGCGGCAATGATGACGCCCCCCCACAAAACGGCGCGCCGCTGCCCTGCGATGCGGTCGGCAATCCAGCCGCCCGGAAGCGTGACCAGATAGACCAGCGCGGTATAGAGGCCGTAGACCGAGCCCGCTTTCGACGTGGGAAAGCCCAGGCCGCCCTTTTGGACGGAAGCCACCATGAACAGCATCAGCAGCGCGCGCATGCCGTAGTAGCTGAAGCGCTCCCACATTTCGGTAAAGAAGAGAGTCGAGAGGCCGCGGGGATGGCCGAAGAACGCGCGGTCCCATTGGGCGTTGCTCCGGTCGGCAATGGCGATTTCAGGCATTTTGTCTATTCTCGCAGCTTCACCCGCTACTCTGGAAGAACACGATGCCGCCACTCATTACGGATCTGGTCCAGATCGACCGCCTGGGCACGAAGAAGCTGGCGGAGAACGAACGTTTCCGCAGGCACCTGAAGCGGCATAACTTTTCCGATCTGAAGTTCCGGCGCGTGGCGGAAGAAATCGAGGAGCGGATCGATTGCCGCGCCTGCGCGAATTGCTGCAAGGTGGCGGAGACGGATATCACGAAGAGGGATGCGGCGCGGATCTCGCGAAAGATGGGGATGCCGGAGAAGGAGTTTGTGAGCACGTACACGACGGCGTCCGCGTTCGACGACGAGATGATCCTGCGCCGGACGGAGACCGGCTGCATTTTCCTGAACGGCAACGATTGCACGATTTACGAGGACCGCCCCGATACGTGCCGGAACTTTCCGCATCTGGTGCGGGGCAAGGGGTCGATTGAGAGCCGGATGTGGCAGATGATCGACCGTGCGACGTATTGCCCCATCGTTTACAACTCGCTTGAGGCTTACAAGGATATTGTCGGGTTCCAGCGGACGCCGGCGAAGGGGTGATCGCGCACGGCACATGGCGGATGCTTCAGATGGTTTGGCGTCAGCCTGTGCGGTCGAGCGCAGCCCGGCACCTGAACTCGGGCAATAGCGATAAGCTAGACAATAGTGCTGACCCGCCTGCGTGTCTCCGGCTTTAAAAATCTTGTCGACGTCGACGTGAGCTTTGGCCCGTTTACCTGCATAGCGGGCGCAAACGGTGTTGGTAAATCGAATCTTCTCGACGCAATTGTTTTTCTGAGCGCTCTGGCCAACGGAACATTGCTCGATGCCGCCCTTTCTGTAAGAGATCAGGGCGCAAAGAGCGGCGACATCAGGGGCCTTTTCCACCAGGTTGGGGATCATTTTGACGAGGAAATGACATTCGAGGTCGACATGATCATTCCCGAAAGCGGCACCGACGACCTGGGACAGCAGGCCAGCGCGACAGCGACGTTTGTTCAGTACGCCGTGAGCCTGCGCTATAAGCGGGATGAAACCGCTCGCGCGCTGGGATCTCTCGAACTTGTTAAGGAAGAATTGAAGCATATAACGCTCGGGGACGCGGCCCGCCACCTTCCGTTTCATCCCTCTCGCGCCTGGCGCAACAGGGTCGTCAGGAATTCGCGCAGAGCCCCGAATTACATTTCCACCGACGGCACCGACGCTCACCGGGTTATCAAGGTGCATCAGGATGGCGGCAGCAGCGGGAAACCACAGACGCTGCTGGCGGCTAATCTGCCGAGGACCGTCTTGTCCGCGGCCAATTCGGCGGAGTCGCCAACCGCAACCCTTGTCAAGCGGGAAATGCAATCGTGGCGGCTGCTTCAGCTTGAGCCTTCCTCACTGCGCGAGCCCGATAACTTCACAGCTCCCGCGGAGTTGGCCAGCGACGGCGCGCACCTGCCCGCTGCCCTGTTCCATCTGGCGCACCCCCCTGGTGAGTCTGACACGGTGACCGCCGCGGTATATGCCGAAGTAGCCAACCGCCTTTCTCAACTGATCGACGACGTCAGATCCGTATCCGTCGATCGGGATGAGAGACGGCAACTTCTGACCATTTACGCAAAAGGCCGGGACGGCACGGCTTACCCGGCCCGCGCGCTTTCGGACGGCACCCTCCGCTTTCTTGCCCTCACGGTTCTGTCGATCGATCCCGATTCGCGGGGAGTCATATGTATGGAAGAACCTGAGAACGGCATTCACCCGGAGCGAATTCCTGCGATTATCGAGCTTCTCCAGGACCTTACCACTAATACTCAGGACCAGGACCCGAATGGCGCCAGGACACAGCTCCGTCAGGTCATCATCAATACTCACTCTCCCTCGGTCGTCATGCAGGTTCCCGAGGACAGCCTGGTGATGGCGGAGTCCGTGCAATTGAGAGCGGACAACACATCGTTCAGCGTACTGCGGCTTCGCGGTCTGGCGGGAACCTGGCGCGACAAGCAGGGAACTCCCGAGCCAATATCGAAAGGCCGCTTACTGGCGTATCTGAATCCGGTTTCACAAATATCAGGCGATTCATGGGACGCGGTGTCGAACGGGCGCGCCTCGTTCGATCGTCGTCGGCCCCGCCGCGTCGTCGACCGCGACGACCTGAGGCAGTACAAAATCCCGTTTTCCGAGCTCGCCGGGTGAGGTACACGTTGGTTGCGGACGGCGGTTCCGATATGATTCTGATCCCGATTATTAACTGGTCTTTTCAACAGTTCCGGGTGACGCCTGTGCAACAATGGGCGGATTTCCATCGCATTCCCAGACAGCGCAGTACGGAGGCGAGGCTCAGAGCTGCGCTCGACCTGTATCCCTGCGACGTGCTGTTCGTTCATCGGGACGCGGAGAGCCAGACGTCGGACCTGCGGCGCAGAGAGATCGCCCATACACTACTTCGAATATCGGTGCCACATGTTTCCGTTGTACCCGTCCGCATGACGGAGGCGTGGCTGCTTGCGGATGAAGGTGCGATCCGGTCGGCGGCCGGCAACCCGAATGGCAGGGAGGACCTGCACCTGCCGGACTTCCGCAGACTTGAGGAATTGCCGGATCCCAAGAGGATATTGCATGAAGCGCTGGCTACGGCAAGCGGACTTGGCGCCCGGCGTCGATCAAGACTCCCAGTGCACCGGCGCGTCCACCTGATACCAAATTACATCGACGATTATTCACGACTGAACGCGCTATCGGCATTTCAGGCGCTCCAACAGGACATCCGCGCGCTGATCGAACGTGCCTGACTCCATGGCTGCGGATTGGCCGCGAGCCGGTGAGCGCAGTAAATTGGAAGAGGGCCCGGTTCCTGGCTGACCGGTTTTCCCCTTTCGCGCCAGCCGTCAAAGGAGTAAAGTTCATGATCTTCGGCGCCCATGTAATCGTGTACAGCAAGGATGCAGAAGCCGATCGTGCGTTCCTGCGGGATGTCCTCGGATTTCCGTCCGTGGACGCCGGGCACGGATGGCTCATCTTCGCGCTGCCTCCATCGGAAGTTGCGGTTCACCCCGCTGACGAAGACGGTCGCCATGAGCTGTATTTCATGTGCGACGATCTGAAGGCTGAGATGGCGGCGCTCGCGGCAAAGGGCGTGGAGTGTTCGGAAGTTCACAAGGAACGATGGGGCTCCATCACCAGGGTCCGCTTGCCGGGCGGGAGCGAGATTGGGCTTTATCAGCCGAAGCATCCAACGGCGCTGGGGCTGACGTCGGACTGAGCCGCCCGGAAACGTGCTGAATTACAGACGGGACTTTTCGCTTTATGGAAACCCACTTCGATCCCCTCAGCTTCGATCCTTTGATCGCCGAATGGTTCCAGGAACAGTTCGGCGCGCCCACCGAGCCTCAGATTCTCGGCTGGCCCGCCATCCGCACGCACGACGACGTCCTGATCTCCGCGCCCACGGGCTCGGGCAAAACGCTTACCGCATTCCTGATCTGCCTCGACCAACTGGTGCGCGAAGCCCGCACCGGCGCACTCCCCGACGAAACGCGCGTCGTCTACGTCTCTCCCCTCAAGGCTCTCAGCAACGATGTCCGCAAGAACCTCGAAATCCCGCTCGCGCAAATCCGCGAGCTCGCCGAGAAGCGCGGCGTACCGCTTTCGCCGATCCGCACCGCCGTCCGCACCGGCGACACGCCCCTGTACGAGCGCCAGCAGATGGGCCGCAAGCCGCCACACATTCTGGTCACCACGCCGGAATCGCTCTTCATCCTGATGACGGCGGAAAAGTCGCGCGCGATGTTGCGCACCACGCGCACCGTGATCGTCGATGAGATTCACGCGATGGCCGACGACAAGCGCGGCTCGCACCTGGCGCTCACGCTGGCGCGGCTGGACGCCCTGACGGAGAACAGCCCGGATGCCGCGCGGTCGCAGCGCATCGGGCTCTCCGCCACCGTCAAACCGATCGAAGAAGTCGCGAACTTCATCGGCCCGCGAACGCGTATCGTCGATACCGGCCATCGCCGCGACATGGATCTCGGGGTGCTCATCCCGCGCGACGAACTGGGGCCCATCGCCACTCACGAAATGTGGGCCGAACTGTACGACCGCATCGGCGAACTGGTCATGGCGCATCGCACCACGCTGGTCTTCGTGAATACCCGCAGGCTCTCGGAGCGCGTGGCTCACGCTCTCACCGAGCGGCTGGGACCGGGCGCGGTCGCGTCTCATCACGGCAGTCTCTCCCGCGCGGCGCGCCTCGAAGCCGAAATGCGTCTGAAAAACGGCGAACTGCGGGCCGTGGTTGCCACCGCGTCGCTGGAACTCGGCATCGATATCGGCTCGGTGGATCTCGTGGTACAAATCGGTTCGACCCGCTCCATAGCCGTCGCGCTGCAGCGTTTCGGCCGCGCGGGGCACTGGGTGCGCGCGACTCCCAAAGCCCGCATCGTGGCGACTACGCGGGACGAGCTGATCGAATGCGCCGCGCTGATCCGCGCGATCCGCCGGGGCGAACTGGAGCGGCTCCACATACCGGAGAACGCGCTCGATATTCTGGCGCAGCAGATTGTCGCGGCGGCGGCGTGCGAGGCCTGGGATCTGGATACGCTCTTCCACCGCATCCGCACGGCATGGCCCTATCGCAACCTGCCGCGCAAGGACTTTGACGAGATCGTCGAAATGCTCTCGGAAGGCATTGCCACCTCGCGCGGGCGCAGCGGTGCGTTTCTCCATCTGGACCGCGTGAACGGCATCGTGCGTGGCCGGCGCGGCGCGCGGCTGGCCGCGATCACTTCGGGCGGCGCGATTCCGGATAACGCGAACTATGCGGTGACGGCCGAGCCGGATGGCCGCAACGTCGGCACGGTGGACGAAGATTTCGCGGTTGAAAGCCAGGCGGGCGACGTCTTCCTGCTGGGGACGCACTCGTGGCGCATCAAGCGGGTTGCCTCGGGACGGATGTTTGTGGAGGACGCGAAAGGTGCGCCGCCGTCGATCCCGTTCTGGCGCGGCGAAGCGCCGGGGCGTTCCGCCGAACTGTCGCACGCAGTATCGGAAACGCGCGCGAAGATCCTGGAACTCGGCGGCGGACCGGGCAACCCGGATGGCGCGCCGGCGTTTCTCGCGTCCGAATGCGCTCTCGACGAATCCGCCGCCCGCCAGGCGATCGTTTACGTACAGGCTGGCGTGGCCGCGCTGGGCGCACTGCCCACCGAATCCACGGTCATTGCCGAGCGGTTCTTCGACGAAGGCGGCGGCATGCAGCTCGTGCTGCACGCGCCCTTCGGTTCCCGCATCAACCGCGCCTGGGGCCTGGCGCTGCGCAAACGTTTTTGCCGTACCTTCAACTTCGAACTGCAGGCCGCCGCCACGGACAACGGCATTCTCATTTCGCTGACCGAGGGCCACGCCTTTCCGCTCGAGCTGGTCTTCGAATTCCTGAAACCGCAAACGCTCGAACACGTGCTGACGCAGGCGCTGCTCGATTCGCCGATGTTCACCGCTCGCTGGCGCTGGAACGCATCGCGGGCACTGGCGATCCTCCGGTTCCGCCGCGGCGGCAAAGTTCCCGCGCCGATCCAGAGAATGCGTTCCGACGATCTGCTCGCCTCGGTCTTTCCGGATCAGGCGGCGTGCGCCGAGAATCTGACGGGCGAGATCCGTATTCCGGATCATCCGCTGGTGCGCGAGACGATCGGCAACTGCCTGCATGAGGCCATGGACCTCGACGGTCTGCTGCGCGTCGTAACGGCTATCGGTGACGGCGAAATTCGCACGGTGGCGATCGACAACCCCGCGCCGTCTCCGTTCTCGCACGAGATTCTGAATGCGAATCCATATGCCTTTCTGGACGACGCTCCGCTCGAAGAACGCCGTGCGCGCGCCGTCCAGTTGCGTGGTTCGTTACGAACGGATTTCGTCGGAGGCGCGGGTATTCTGGATCCCGCGGCGATTGTGCAGGTGTCGGAAGATGCCTGGCCCGAAGTGCGCGATGCCGACGAACTGCACGACGCCATGCTGACGCTCATTCGCCTGCCGCCCGCCGCCGCCTGGCAGGCGCATTTCGATGCTTTGCGTTCGACCGGAAGGGCATCGATACTCGTTCGCGGCGCTCGCGTGTTCTGGATCGCGACCGAGCGTCTCGGCGTTGCCGACGACCCTGTTGCGATCGTTCGGGGCTGGATGGAGTCGTTGGGGCCAGTGACGGTTGGCGAGCTTTCGGATCGCCTGGCATTGAGCCGCGAGGACGTGGCGCAGGCGCTTGCGGTGGTGGAAGGCCAGGGTCAGGTGCTTCAGGGGCGGTTTTCCGTGGCGGAGGGGGTGGGCGAAATGCAGTGGTGCAATCGCCGGATTCTGTCCCGCATACACCAGCTCACCCTGGGACGTTTGCGGCGCGAGATCGAGCCGGTTTCCGCGCTTGACCTGCATCGTTTCCTTTGCCGATGGCAGCATCTGGGGCAGGGAAGTCAGCTGCATGGAGCGGAGGGCACGCTGCAAATCGTACGCCAGTTGCAGGGCTATGAGATTCCCGCGTCGGCGTGGGAGCCCGAAATCCTCTCACGGCGAATCCGGAACTACGATCCCGCGTACCTCGACGAATTGTGCCTCTCGGGCGAGGTGATGTGGGGACGGCTTTCGCCGCATCCGGCGATGGAAGACGGTGAAGGCCGGCGTGTTCGTCCGACGCGGATTGCGCCGATATCTTTCTTCCTGCGGGAGAGTCTGGACTGGCTGCCGCCGCGCGCCGGGAGCGAGACGCCGGCGGGAGAGCGCGCGCGGGCCGCACGTCCCGGTGGTGACGGCCACCAGTTGGTTGATGAGCGGCCAGGTCGCGAGCCGTTTTCGGAGAGCGGGTTGTCGCCGGCCGCGCAGGATGTTCTGGGAGTGCTGCGAGCGCGCGGAGCGTCGTTCTTCGCCGATCTCACGCGCCCTTCCGGACGGCTGGCAAGCGAGGTGGAAGATGCGCTGTGGGAACTGGTCGCGGCGGGACTCGTGACGGCCGATGGTTTTGAAAATCTGCGCGCGCTGATCGACCCGAGACGGCGCCGGGGACAGGGTCGCGACAAGTCCCGGCGTCCGCGTCATTCCGGTGGCCGTTGGGCGCTCATGCAGCAAAGCGAGAGTCGCTTACCCGCGCCGATGCGGACCGAGGCATTCGCCGATCAGCTGATCCTGCGGTGGGGCGTGCTGATTCGCGATCTGCTCACCAAAGAAACGACTGCGCCGTTCTGGCGGGAACTGCTCCCGGTGCTTCGGCAAAAAGAAGCTCGCGGTGAACTGCGCGCCGGGAGGTTTGTGGCGGGGTTTTCCGGCGAACAGTTTGCCGCGCCGGAAGCGGTGGAGTTGTTGCGGTCGATGCGCCGTTCCGAGGAGCATCCGGAAGACAGCCTTCAGATTGCGAACGCGGACCCCTTAAATCTCGCCGGAATACTGCTTCCGGGTCCGCGCGTCAACACGCTCTCGGCGGGTACGCGCCAGTTGAATCCGGCTTACTGATTGCGCCGGGCGCCCTCACGCCGTTCCCGCAAGCGAAGCCATCCAGCGAAAGAGGAAGAAGTGCTTACCGCAGAGTGAACACCGGTAGGGCGACACGATCCAGCTCAGAGCCGCTTCGAAGGAGTTTCGAATGCCCACTCCCCGGAACAGAACCGACTTGCAATGCGGACAGTGCGGCGAGAACATCCGGTTCACCAACCCTGCCCGTACGGTTTTAAGGGGACCGGCGGAGCGATCTCGCTGTAAGGATTGAACTCGCCGGGAGGCGGGACAGCCTTCGGCGTTTGCCGGCGCTGGGACGTCCGCTTCAGCGCGGCGGCGTCACGGGCTGCAACGCAGTCGTCCGCGTAACGGATCATGGCATCTTCGGTGAACGTCAGCGCACGCTGTGCGTGGGCCGGCTCCGTGCCGCCGGCTTCGTCGCTCAGGCTGCTTCGTTCGAGTATTCCGAGGCACATCAGCGGCAGCTCCTGCAGGCGAATGCCATACTTGCGGCTCAGGGCAAGGTCGGCGCGAACCGTAAACCTGATGCGTATTCGGTCTTCCCCGGTGCCCTCGTAGGCGAAGACCCGGCATCCTGTATCCTGCGTGAAGCCAGTCAAAGTGAATTGCATCTGTTGTAAGCTCTTTCCCATGGATTTTCGATGTGTCGTTTATCGTCCAGCCCGCATCTCCCGATTGGCCCGGATCGTCCGATAGCGGCCGTCCGCCGCGATCGCCTTCCGAACCTGGTCCGTCAGTTCCTGCCACTCGCGAATAAAGTACCCGGCCCGCTCGTTCGCCATCGTTTCGGCCCGCTTCTCTTCCAGAATCGCGATCACGGCGAGTGTGTCTTCGCGCTCCGGCGTCCGCTGATTCGATGCGACGCGGCGGAATGCGCAGGCAACCCGCTGAAATTCGGCCTCGACGCGCGGCCTGATCTGCTCGGCCCATTCGATCTGGCTCGGCGTGCCGGTCATCGCGGTCTCCTCTGTGAATGCGTGTTCGCTAAGAAAAAGGAATCAGGCCGGCTGACTTAGTTCAGACGATCTGCGAGTGGGCGACTGCAGCTCAGGCCCCTTATAGTACCAGTTGGGAAGCTGCGCTCGCGAAACCCTTCGCTCCGGCGCCCCCCGTCCGTCGGGTTCGGACCATTGGGTGGGCGACATAAACGTGGAGAAAGACAACCCGCCGCGACTGCACCCCCCTCGTGACCCGCGACAGTGAGCGAGCAGTGGTCTAAAGCGAATCTGCCAGGTAAACTTCCATTGGTTCACCCTGTCCCGAAACCACGTAGCGGATCGACTCCTGGATGGACGTCTTCGTCTTTCCGTAACCAGCGGGCGCTTCCATGGCAAGGGCTTGATCGTTTGTCCGATGCTTCCCCGAATCTGTCGCTCCCGCGCCGCACACCCCGGCATCGCGCGCGGGCGCCTGGTACAGTGCTTCTAAGGAACACGCGCACGACCTGGCCGCGCCGCGCGGCTTTGCCGGTGTTCCTCAATCGTTTGGCGCCGCGCGCCGCGGCCCGTGCGCTTTGAAGGAGCCTCCTCTGGAAGCCAATCCCCATCCCCCGGCGTGGAAGACCCTGCTGGCTTTCGCGATTATCTACCTTGTCTGGGGCTCGACGTTCCTCGCCATCCGCGTGGGCGTTCGCGAGGTTCCGCCGTTCCTGTTCGCGTCCATGCGCGTGCTGACGGCCGGACTTGTTCTCTGCGGCTGGATGATCGCGCGGGGTGAGCGGCCGCCTGACCGGCGTCAATGGATGTCCGCCTTTTTCCTCGGTCTGCTCATCTTCGTTTTCGATTACGGACTGTTGTTCTGGGCGGAACAGCGCGTGCCATCGGGCATTGCCGCGGTGATGATGGCCACCATCCCCGCGTTCATGGCCCTCTCGGAAATCGTATTTCTGCGCACGCAGAGGTTGACCCTGCGTCTGGCATCGGCGCTCCTGATCGGGATCGGGGGAGTTTCGGTGCTGATGAGCCGCTCACTGAACCTCGGCGGCGCGCCTGTCGACACACGGGGCGCTCTGGCCCTGATATTTGCGGCGATCAGCTGGTCGATTGCCTCGGCGCTGGCTCGCAGACTGCCGCTGCCGCCGTCCAAAGTTATGAGTTCGGGGGCGCAGTTGATCGCCGGAGGCCTGTTGCTGGCCGTCGCCGCGGCCGGCCTCGGAGAGTTCCACGACTTCCACCCGTCGGCCGTATCGCGCGGCGCGTGGTTCGCGTTGCTCTACCTGATTGTCCCGGGTTCCATCGTCGCGTTTACCGCCTACGTATGGCTGATTCATCATGAGTCGCCGACCAGAGTCGGGACTTACGCATATGTGAACCCGGTTGTGGCGGTACTGCTCGGATATTTCGTGGCAGGTGAACCGCTCGGCCTGCGGACGATCGTGGGGATTCTTTTCGTCCTGACCAGCGTGGTGCTCATCACGACGGCGCGCCCGAAAAAACGGGTGGCGAAACCGGTGGCGAAACCGGCGGCGCCAGCGGATCGACCGCATGTACAATAGCGGCATGCGATTTGCTCTTGCTCTCCTGATACCGCTCGCCGCGCTGGCGCAAGCTCAGCCCCAGGCCCCGAACCCCATCCCGCCGTCGTTGCGGCAGGCCGCGACGCTGCTGGGCGATTACGGCAACACGCACCGCTACGCGGCCGAGAATGCCGCCACCAAACCGCCCGCCGCTGGCGAACAGCGCGTCGTCTTCATGGGCGATTCCATCACCGACAACATGCATAGCACGCAGAACTTCGGGCCGTTCTTTCCCGGTAAGCCATATCTGAATCGGGGCATCGGCGGGCAGACCACGGTACAAATGCTGATCCGCTTTTATCCCGATGTCATCGCGCTCCAGCCGAAAGCCGTCGTCATTTTCGGAGGCACCAACGACATCGCGGGTAATCTCGGCCCGGTATCGATGGAATCGATCGAAAGCAATCTCGCAGCCATGGCCGCTATGGCGCGCGGCGAGGGAATCAGGGTGATCATGGCTTCCGTCATGCCGGTCTGCGATCTTCCGGGCAGGCCTCCGATGACGACAGGCCGCCCGCCGGAGACTATCCTGACGCTCAATCGCTGGATCAAAGACTACGCCGCCAGCCACGGCGCGGTGTATCTGGACTACTATTCCGTGACCGTCGACGACAAAGGATTTCTTCGCGCCGACATAACGGCGGATGGCCTGCATCCGACCGCCAAAGGCTATGAAGTGATGAATCCGCTGGCGGAAAAGGCGATCGCCCAGGCTCTCGGCAAGTAATGCGTCCGGTCTTAGCTCTGGCGTGCCTGTGTGTTCCGGCGCTGGTGGTTGTGCCCGCGTCGGCGCAAGTGGACGTGCTAACCCAGCACAACGACAACGCACGCACCGGCGCGAACCTGCGCGAAACCGAGCTGACCCCCGCGAATGTGAACAAAGCGCAGTTCGGCATGTTGTTCAAACGCACGCTGGACGATCAGCCTTACGGCCAGCCGCTGGTCGCGACCGGTATTCCCGTCGGCGGCGGAACGCACGACATCGTGTACATCACGACCGTGAACAACAGCGTGTACGCGTTCGATGCCAACGACCCTGAGGCGCCGGCGCCATTCTGGCATGTGAATTTCGGCACGCCGCCGAATCTGCACAGCGCGAACTTCGGATGTCTGGATATGACCGGACAAATGGGGATCGTGGGAACGCCCGTGATCGATAAAACGCGCGGTGTTCTTTATGTGGTGGCGGTGACGCGGGCCGGGGCCGGCTTCACCCAGCGGCTGCACGAACTCGATCTGGCGACGGGAGCGGATCTGCCGGAGAGTCCGGCCGTCGTGAAGGCCGAGGGCTTCGACGCGCTGATGCAGAACCAGCGCCCGGCGCTGCTGCTGGCGAACGGCATGGTGTATGTGGCATACGCATCGCACTGCGACCGGCAGCCGTACCACGGCTATCTGATGGCTTACGATGCGCGAACGCTGCAACAGACCGGCGTGTTCAACACGTCGCCGACGGGCAGCGAGGCCAGCATCTGGCAATCCGGCCAGGGTCCTTCGGCCGACGCCGAAGGCAACGTGTATGTTGTGACCGGTAACGGGAGCTGGGACGGCGAACAAAACTTCAGCGAAAGCTTTCTGAAGTTCACGCCGCAACTGAAGCTGCTCGACTGGTTCACGCCGACGAACCACGCAGCGCTGGACAAGGCCGACACCGATCTGAACGCCTCGGGCGCAACGCTGATTCCGGGGACGCATCTGGTGCTGGGCGGCGGCAAGGACGGCGTGATGTACGTCCTCGATACGCGGCACTTCGGGCAACTCGGCGATGAGCACGCGTTGCAGCGCTTTAAGGCCTCCAGCGCGCATCTGCATAGTCTGGTTTATTGGGCGAGCGCGAAGTCGGGAGGCTTGTTGTATGTGTGGGGGCCGCGGGACTCCGCAAAGGTTTACCACTTCGCCGCCGACAAGCTGGACGAGAGACCCCTGACGTCGCGCGACGAGGTGAGCCAGGGGTTTCCGGGAGCCATGCTTTCGCTTTCGGCGAACGGTAGCAGCGGCGGGATACTGTGGGCTGCGATCCACGCGACCGGAGACTCCTGGCACGAGTCGCGCCCGGGAATTCTGCATGCGTTCGACGCCGACGACATCCGCCACGAGCTATGGAATTCGCTCGAAGCGCCCGAGCGCGACGATTGCGGTAGGTACTCGAAGATGGCGCCTGCGACGATCGCGAACGGCAAGGTCTATCTGGGCAGCTTCGGCGCCGAAAACGCCGGGACCGGACAGTTGTGCGCTTACGGCCTGCTGCCAGCCAACGGCGTGGCGAAGCTGGCGGCGCCTGCCGAAGGCAAGGCCGAGGTACGGGCCAGCAACGTTCAGCTGACCTGGGATGTTGTGCCGGGCGCGAGGTTCTACAGGGTCGTGCGCACGAGCACCGAAAAGCCCGAGGCCAGGGCGACGGGCCTGACGTCGGCGAGTTTCACGGAGCCGGGTCCAGCCATCGGCGAGACGTACCGGTATACCATCTTCGCCGTGAATTCGAATGGCGCGAGTGCAGCGTCGGAAGTAGTCGCCATCACGGGTGTGCGGCCCCCGCGGCCCTGACGGCGTTGTCCCGTAAGAGAGCCGGCTCCGCTGCTCTGTGGGGCGGGCGATCTTGTCGCCTGCCGGGCTGAGAGCGCGCGGGCTGCAGCTTCCGTGTCAACGCTCGCGGTTCAGCGTAAACGCATAGATGGTATCCTGTGCGGCCACCACGACGAACTGAAAACCGTCGATCAGATAAGTCTGCGCGCCGTTGCTGGTCAGCGACGGCATCCACGTGTGCCACAGGATCCTCCCCGTCGCGGCGTCGAAGGCGCAGAAGTTACTCGACCCGTCGTTGCCGAACAGAAGTCCGCCCGCTGTCGACAGCAAGCCCTGCGCGCCCCCGCCTTCATGCATCCACTTCAACTTGCCGGTCTGGTAATCGATGGCCCGGATGCCCGAACGCCCGCCGGCATTGCCACCCCCGCCCCCGGTGAATCCATAACCTTCGGGTCTGTCGGTGGTATCCACAAGGTAGCTCATGCTGAAACTCTCCGACGTTCCCACGTAGAACAGGCCGGTCTGCGGAGAGAAACTCGGCGGAGGCCAGTTGGTTGCGGAACCCGCGCCCACCAGTACGCCGGCGAGCGACGATTCCTTCTTAGGATTATTGATGGGCTGCCCTTTCGCGTTGATGCCCGTGGCCCAATTGAGGAACTGCGGGTCCACCAGCGGAGCGGTCAGCAGATGTTCGCCGGTGACGCGGTCCAGCACGAAGAAATATCCGTTGCGCGCCGCCTGCGCCACCAGCTTGCGCGGCTTGCCCTGCCACGGTGCATCGAATAACACCGGAGCTTCCGTGCTGTCCCAGTCATGCGCGTCGTGCGGAGAAGTCTGGTAATACCAGGCCATCTTGCCGGTATCGGGGTTGAGCGCCACGATCGAACAAGTAAACAGGTTGTCTCCCTTGCGGCTTTGCGTCGCGCCCACGGGATTGGGATTGCCGGTGGAGACATAGATCAGATTCAGGTCGGGGTCATAGGTCAGCGGCTGCCACGGCCCTGCGCCGCCGTGCTTGCGCGAGTAGTCGTCGGGCCAGGTGTCGTAACCGGGATCGCCGGGATTCTGGGGCGTTGTATACCAGGTCCACTGCACGTCGCCGGTTTCGGGATCGTGCGCCTCCAGTTTGCCCTGAATATCGCGGGCGTCGCCGCCCATTCCCGCCATCACGTGATTACCCACTACCAGCGGAGCGGAACTGCAGAAATAATCCTGCTCGACCGGTGCCAGTTCCTTGTACCATCGCTCCTTGCCCGTCTTGGCTTCGAGGGAAACCAGGTAGCAATCGGGAGTCTCGAAATACAGCCAGCCGCCGTACATGCTCATGCCCTTGCTGGCGTTGCCATGATGGCCGCCGCGCGTCTTGAAGTAGTAGCTCCAGAGCTGCTCGCCCGTGCGCACATTGACGGCCCAGGCGCGGTCCGTGACGGAAATATAGAGGACGCCATCCACCATGAGCGGCGATCCCGCGATGCGGAAGGTATCGGTAGGGCCGCCCCAGTAAGTGGGATCGCCGGGCTTCCACGGGCCGCCGGTGTTCGTGGCCGAAGTCTCCGTGGCTGCCAGCTTCGACGCCCAGGCGAGCGTGAGCGTGCCCACGTTGGAGCGATTGATCTGATCGAGAATGCTGTAGCGCTTGCCGGAATAATCGCCGTGATAGGTCGGCCACGCATCAGTCGCGTTGGGCTTCTTCAGAACGTTCGGATCGAGGAACTGCGCGGCGAGCGCGAGGGGAAGCAGTGCGATCGCGGTTAAGGATACGGAACGGATTGTCATATGCGGTCTCTTACTTGTCCTGTCGTTCATTTGTCTTTAAGATAGGCGGCGAGATTGTGAATGTCGTCGTCGGTATACTTTGGCATCAGATCGATATGGGCCTGAAGGCGGTTGACCTCGGTCACTTTCGGCCAGTCGCCGTTGCGCAGCCAGGTCTTGTTCTGGCCGTCCGGGAGCCGGATCTCGACCACAAAATCGTTAATCATCACGGGTGCTCCGGTGAATTTGTCGCCGTTTTGCAGCGTGACGGTGGCAGTCACGTTCCCGCCAGCACCACCGCCGCCCCCGCGACCTCCGCGACCTCCTCCTGCTCCTCCTCCCGGTCCTGCTCCTCCGCCGCCACGCCCGCGTCCGCCCCCGCCGCCGCCTCCCAGAATGGCGGCCTGCAGGTTGCCGGCGTCATTATTGTTCTTCGCGCCGATGCCTTTCAGATCGCCGGTCACCGAGTGGCAGGTGCTGCATTTCCCGACGGAGCCGTTGAAGAACGCTTCGCCCGCCTTCGGGTCGCCGGTGAAGACATTCGGCCGGACGTAATCCTGCCGGGCCACGGTCACGGTGACCTGATAGTGCAGCCACGTCGCCAGATCGACGCCTTCGTCGTGCGTAAAATCGAACTTCGGCATGTTCTTATCGGGACGGCCGAGCGCGAGGAATCCGGGCAGTTCGCGCCCGGAATGGTCCATCACCACGAGTTCGGAACGCATCAGGTCGGCATCGGTCTTGGCGAGTTTGCCGCCGCGCGCGTCCGCGCCATGGCAGGACGCGCACTGAGCGGCGTAGATCTTGCCGCCGCGCGCCACCGACGCCATGTCAAACGACGACTTCGCGGTGATATCGACCGGCCGCGGCGTAGTGGATGCCGCCGCCGGGGCACCCCCGCCGCGTCCGCCCCGCTGCGCGTGCGCCAACGGCGCGAAGGCCGCCAGAATCGCCATGAACATCAAAGAGAAGCTGCGATAGCTCATATTTCCTCTGCTCTCAACCGGTATCGGGCATGCGTGTTTCGAAACACGCCGTCGATTCAAGAGTATACTCTTGTTCGGACTGAGTTGTGAACAATCCGAACGTCAGGATTCGTCAGGATTTCGGGCATGGCGCGGCGGCTTTGCCCGCGGCGCGGGGCCGCCATACTCATCTTCGAAACGCGCACTGTATAAATGGAGAACTCCGATGACCCGAATCTGTTCGCGCATTGCCCTTGCAGTCTTCTTCACCGCCGCCTTTGCCGCAGCCCAGCGGGGCGGACCGATTCCGCAACAGTTGACGTTCGCGCCGTACCATTCAAGCGGCATCTACAACGTCGGTGAGACCGTCGGCTGGACCGTGACGCCTGGCCCGGTCGAGCCCGCGTACAGCTATAAGTGGACGATTCGCCGGAATAACGCCGACGTTCTCAAAGAGGGCAAGCTGGATCTTTCCTCGGGCAAAGACAAGATCGAAATCACCGGCGACGCGCCCGAAATGATCTATGTCGCGGTTGAGCCGGTTGCGAAACTCGCCGTAGCAGATGCCGCGTCCCCCGCGCCCGAAGCACCCGTTCCCGCCACACCGCCCGTCGGCCCCGGCCGCGGAAACCCCAACGGTTTCATCGGAGGCAATACCGGCCGCAACAACGGGCTCTACGCGGTCGGCGCGGCCGTCGCGCCCGCGAAGATCGGTCTTTCGACCCCGCGTCCGGCCGACTTCGACAGCTTCTGGGAAGGCAAACTTGCGGCGCAGGCAAAGGTTCCAGTCAATCCCGTCCTGACGCCCGTCGCGCTTGACCCGGCCTGGAATGCACCTGGTATCGAGATGAACACCTTCGTGCTCGATGCGCTCGGTTCCCACGCGCAGGGATACCTTGCCAGGCCGTCGGGCGAAGGCAAATTCCCCGGGCTGATCCTGCTGCAATATGCCGGCGTTTATGCGCTGAACGCGAAGTCGGTAGCGTCGCGGGCGGCGGAGGGCTGGCTTGTCGTCGACGTCGATTCGCACGACAAACTGCCGTCGGAACCTCGCGGCAATATCCCGCAGAACTACGCGGCGGTGGGTAATACCGATCGCGAGACGTCCTACTTCCTGAACATGTACCTGCGCGATTCGCGCGCGCTCGACTACCTGATGACGCGGCCCGACTGGGACGGCAAGACGATCGTTCTGATGGGCACCAGCATGGGCGGACAACAGAGCATGATGCTGGCGGGATTGCGGCCGGAGAAGATCACGGCGGTGTTGGTCTGCGTTCCCTCGGGGGCGGATTCCAACGGCGATCTTCACGGGCGCAAGGCCGGTTATCCGAACTGGCCGTCGAACGATCCCAAGGTGATGAACACCGCGCTCTATTTCGATACCGTTAATTTTGCATCGCGGATTCATGCGCCGGTGCTGGCCGCAATGGGCTTCATCGATACGACGTCGCCGCCGGCCGGAGTCTGGACGGAGCTCAATCAGATCGGCGTTCCGAAAGAGCCTTTGCCGATGATCGAATCTGAGCACAATAATCTCACGCCTCAGAAGGAACAGAACTGGGATGCGCGGTCGAAAGAGGTGCTCGGAATTCTGCTGAAGGGCGGGGAGTTCCGGCCGGGCGAAATGAAGTAGGGTGCCGCCGACAGCCTGGTTAGCCGCCCATGGACGCCGATAACCGCCGATAGAAAATTCGGGGCGGCGCTGGCTTCGGTGCGTCGGAACCAGAAGTCGTGAGGTCTGCGGAGGCGGGGCGCCAGGGCCGCCGGAAACCAAGTCTGCCATACGCCCCGGAGCCACCGCATCGCGAGTGCGGCCAGCAGGCCCAGCAGCAACCCTGTACTCAGACCCCATGCCGGAAATGCGACGCGCTCGGGACTTGCCGATGCCATTGGCGGGCTCGCGGGTTGGAGGACCTGGACGATTTCTCCCACCGGCGGTGGAGGCGCCGGCTTCGCGGGTTCGAAGCGAGACACGTCTTGCCAGAATTCCCGGTACTGCGCGTCGCGAAACTTTTGTTCGTCGAGGCTTGACTGAATGAATATTTCGGTTATCCTGCGAACGGTCGCTTGCGTCCTGGCCCCATCCGGGCAGGTGAAAGCGATCGTGAAGACGATGGGGGCCAGCCCTCCATCCGTTGACGGACGCGTCTCAATCCGGATGTTGCGGCGCATTTGCTCGATGAGATCTTCGAGCGGGAGCCGTTGACGCTCCGCCTGATACAGCTGGAGGTGTGGGTCCTGAATGATTTTGGAAAGGTCGTAGCGGCTCAGGATCTCCGTTTGCCTCTGCGCAAGCTTCTCCGCCGCGCGTTGCCGAAGCACATCCGGAGGCGTGGGACGCAGCGGATCCGGCTGCGGCGTGATGCTCATCGCCGCAGTGGAGACGTATTGCGGCGCTACCGTAAAGCTCAGGCCCCAGGCCACGATGACGCCCGCGATCGCCGTCGCGGCCGCCAACTTCAGCCAGTTCGTTCCCGTCGTCATTTGCATTTTGAGGGCTCCTCCGAGAACGTTCGCGAATACCCGCCAACAGGGCCGGACGTCATCGAGCAGCGCGCCGAATTCCGCGCCGAACTCTTCGCGCCAGCTTCGCGGATAAAGCGTGGCCACGAACGCAATCCAGCGTTTCATGCTTGCTTCAACCTCCGCATCGCGGTCTTCACCACATGGTCGAGTTCGGTCATCTGCTCCCTGAGAAAGGCGCGGCCGGACGGCGTGATGCGATAAGGGCGGCGGCGGTCGTCCGATTCCATGGGGCGAATCCAGCCGGACTTCGTGAGGCGAGTGATGACTCCGTACAGCGTGCCGGGGCCCAGTTCGATGCCGGTGAACTGCTGGATGTCGAGCATCATGCCGTAGCCGTGTTTGTCGCCGTCGGCCAGGCTGGCAAGGACAAGAAGCGCGGGGTCGGTTACCATATTATGTTATACGATGTATCGTACAACATAATAGAGAGGAAATCAAGACCGATCGGCAGGCCGGGCAAACCGAAGACCGGTCTGCGCCCTACGTAATCGAGATCGGGCCGTCCGCGCGCGACAGTTCCAGCAACATCGTCTCCCTGCGTGCGACGGCCGACTGGACGGCCGAATCCAGGCCCACGCTGTAAAAGATCGCACCCAGAACCGCCGCGACCGCCAGTATCCCCGCGAATATGAATTCGTTGGCAAAGACCGATCGTGCCCAGTAGGCCAACACCACGGGCAGAAGCACCACAGGCGCGGCGAGAATGGTCAGCGCCTGGAGCTTGTTCGACATCTGGTTCATCTTGTCGGGATCCATCGCGCGCGGCATCCGCACCGAGAAAATGTTGCCGAGGCCGAACCAGAACAGCGCCGCGATCGCCACGACCACGAACGTTTCCAGAATCTTCGCGGGCGAGGACGGAATGTGGAACGCATGCGCCACCAGCGACACCAGGACGATTTGCGGCAACAGCAGCGCCATCACGGTCAGGTTCTTCGCGATCAAGGCATCGCGGAACCGGATCGGCCAGCAGAAGTAACCCTGCGCGGCCGAGCGGTCGAAACCGAACGAATTCCAGTATGTGATTTGCCCCAGCACGAGCAGACCGTAAACGGCCATGAGGGGCAGCGCGAACTGCAGAAACGCCGAGTCCCCGTGCTGGCGGCGCAGCGCCGGCGCAAAAACCAGGACGCCAAAGAAACAGGACATCCCGTACGCCATGCGGAACCGCGCGATACGCGACAGCGTGCGCAGTTCCTTCTCGATCAGCGCGGCCATGGGATCGCCGAAGAAGCGCGAAGGCAGCCGGAAAATCTTCTCCGTCAGGCTGTCGGGAGCCGCCTGGCGTTCTTTCCGGGCCGCGGTTGTGCCGTCGGACCGGAGGGTCCGCTCAAACTGGCGGCGGCTGAACCAGAGCGCCGCGCACAACCAGGCGGCCGCGCCGAGAGCGCTCACGAGCGCACCATCGTGCAGCATCAGGCGAGCCATGGTCGCCCACGGCCAGAATGCCTGCGACGGAGCGTAACGCAGCAGCGACGCCGGCTTCTTCACGTTGGCCAGGATCAGCAGCTGCGGTGTGATGCCGATGATCACCAGGATCGCGAAGAAGACTTCCTTGAACCGCGTGCGCAGGAAAAACCGTTCCAGCCAGCTGCGGATTCCGGCGGAGAGCAGGATGTTCATGCCGACGAACGCCAGCGCTCCCGAAAGAATGAACGGCACGGCGGCTGCACCGTACAACCGATTGCGGAGTAGTCCCGCGCAGACGCCGGCAATGAGGATCAGCATGTCGAGGCTGGTCATGGCGCGCAACAGCACCTCTACCATGAAGAGCTTGCGGCGCGGAATCGGATAGGCCAGCAGTTTTCGCAGGTCGATCGACGCGCCGAAGCTCGCCGAGATCACCGGCACCAGTTGCCAGTACAGCGTGACGACCAGGAAGATCCCCGAGAGCAGATCGACGAAATAGGCCGACGCGTCCGGGCTGGAGAAGAGCAGCATGAGAATCCAGCCGAAGAAGGCGAACGCGCCGTAGAAAACCAGTCCGGTGATCGCGGAGAAGATGGCGCTTCCGCGCACGTGGCCCTTTTTGCCCGGCCGCATGCTGAGAAGTTGAGCCCACAGGATGGCGGCGATCATATGCGCTTGCCCCGGACCGGAAGAACGCGGTGCTCGGGATACAGCGCGCGGACTGGCCGCACGACGCGCGCGGCTGGCAACAGCAGCCCGGCAGGCGACAAGATCGCCTGCCCCACAATGCCGGTCATCCGAGCCACTCCAGTTTCTCGTACGCCTTATCCGCGCCCACCGTTCTCACGAACACGTCTTCCAGCGTTTCCGACCCGCTGCGTAGCTCCGCCATGCTGCCTTCCGCCACGATCTTCCCGTCGTTGATAATGGCGGCGTGATCGCAGAGACGCTCGACGACTTCCAGCACGTGCGAGGTCAGGAAGATCGTCGCGCCGTGCTTCACCTGGTCGAGCAGAATGTCTTTCATCAGGCGCGCGCCTACGGCGTCCACGCCTTCAAACGGCTCATCCATCAGGAAAAGTTCGGGCTTGTGGATCAGCGACGCCGCCATCGCCACGCGCTTGCGCATGCCTTTCGAGTATTCCGCGATGATCTTGCCGCCCTGATCGGCCAGTTCGAACAGCTCCAGCAGTTCGGACGCGCGCTGCCGCGCCATCGGCCTCGCCAGAGAATACATGCGTCCGACAAATTCCAGAAATTCGAGGCCCGTCAGGCGGTCGAAGAGCAGGGAATCGTCCGGCACCAGCCCGATGCGCTGTTTGATCGCCGTCTCTTCGGCCGGCATGGGAAGGCCCAGGAGTTCAATGCTGCCCGAGGTCGCCGGAATCAGGCCGATCAGCATGCGGATGGTCGTGGACTTGCCCGCGCCGTTCGGACCGAGGAACCCGAAGAACGACCCCCGCGGCACCGTGAGCGACAGCCCGTCCACGGCGGCCCTGCCTTCGTAGACCTTACGCAGATCGTGCACTTCGATGGCGGGAGACGCGGAGGCGAGTGACATGGCGAGGGTTAAGAATCATAGTATCGAAACGGGTGTTCCCGTTCCGCGGCGGTTCAGGTTATGATCGAATCGTGCGGCACTGGATACTACACTGGCTCCTCAGCGCGGTTGCGCTCATCGTTGTGGCGAATATCGTCCCGGGTATTCAGGTGGACAGCTTCGGGGCGGCGATGATAGCCGCAGTCGTGATCGGGCTGGTGAGCGCGACGCTGGGAATTGTCCTCAAGCTTTTGCTGCTTCCGTTCATTATCCTTACCCTAGGCATTGTCTATTTTCTGATTAACGGGATGATGCTGATGCTGGCGTCGGCACTGGTTCCGGGATTCCGGGTGCGCGGCTGGATGGCCGCCACGATCGGATCCATCGTGCTGACGATTGTCGATTATTTGTTGAATAAGCTGTTGTAGCAAGGCAGGCGACAAGATGGTCTGCCCCACAACTAGCGGCTGGAGTACTTCTTCCACACCGCCGGGTCCGTCAGCATTTTGATAAACAGCCCTCCTACGACTGAACGCGCCTGAAATCCCTGCTGCTTCGCCGTCACCGTGTCGTACCAATCCGTAAGCGGGACGCGCGTCGACGTCTCGTTCGCCCACAGGTACGCGGGCGCGAGAATCTTCTCGAAGTCGGTGTTGTTGTCGGCCAGCGTTGCGGTCCATACGAGCCAGTCCAGCTTGGTGTAATCCTTGCGATTATCCAGCGGCAGCCCGTACTTGTTTTCCTTCGTCTCGTAGAACGCGATCTCCTTTTTCGCCACGTCTGCGGGGAACAGATTCAGGCCGAGCAGTTTGTCCCAGACCAGATTGTATTTCTGGCTCCAGGTGCCCGCCTGATCGAAAGCCAGACGGTAGTGGTCGCCTTCCGCCGCCAGCCCGACCCAGTTCTGCGCGAACTCCCGCGCGGTCTTGCGGTAGAGCGCGGCTTCCGTTTTGTGGCCCGTCATATCGGCCAGCGTTCCGTAGGCGCCGAGCGCGAGAATCGCCTTGATCGAAAGGTTCGCGTTGTGCGCCAGGTGACCGGCGAAATCGTCGGTGGAGAGCTGATTCTCGGGATCGAGCCCCTTGTCCTTCAGGTATTCGGCCCACTTTGTCAGCTGCGGCCAGTACTTTTCTGCGAACGCCGCGTTGCCTTCGATCTTCGCCAGCGCCGCCACCATGATGAGCATGTTGCCGCTCTCTTCGACGGGCATCTGGTTCGTCTCCGTCAACTCGCCGCCGCCGTAAACCTGGCCGTTGGCCTGCGGATAGGTTCCGAGATCGTGCGGCGCGAACGGCCACTTCCAGCGCGACATCGCCGCGTATTCCATCACCGGCTGAAGCTGCGCCTTTAGCAGAGCCGGGCTGAACAGCATCGTGAACGGCGAACTCGGATAGATGACGTCGACCGTTGCGATGCAGCCGTTGCTGAAGTTTTCCTTCGGAAAGAACATGGCGGCGCCGTCGGCGCTGTCGGCCACCAGCTTGTGCGCGGCCAGCATCTGCCGATATGCCAGCGCGGCCAGGCGCGCGTACTTCTCGCCGCCGACCCTGCGCATGTCCGCCATCAATTCGTTGTCGAACGCCGTGCTGCGGGCGAGCAGCGAATCGTGGTCCTTGCGGGCGCTGCGCAGCAGATCGTCGACCTCCGCGCCGTTGCGACGCCACCAGGGCAGCTGGCGGCGCTGGAAATATTCGATCGAATACTGATCGTCGTAAGCCAGCATCAGGGAGCGCGATATCGGCTGCGCATCCACTTTGCCCAGGTCGATGCTGAAAGCCAGCACAGTGGCGGGTAGTTTACGCGCCGGTAAGACAATGTGCTCGGTGAGGTCGTCGGAGTCCGGCAATCGGCCGCCGGTATTGAACGCGGATCGCGCGGTCTGGTGCGAGACCGCGGCCGAAGACACGCCCTCGTTCGTATCGGCCAGCAGATACAGGTAGCCCCAGTCGATGCGCAGATCGTCGCCGCGCTTGGCCAGGATCGGTTGTTCGCGCGAGCCCATGCGGAGTACGGGCTGGCCGTCGAGCATGTAGCGGCCCCAGGAGACCTGCTGATCGGCTGCGTTGACCGTCAGGTCGGCGTTGGCGTCGAGATAGAGCTGCACCTGATGCTCGGCGCCGTCCATGGCTGCGACCTTCCAGTCGAGGTAAGTGACAGGCCGGGAGAGGATATCGAGATCGTCGGGAAGGGCCGGTGTAAGAAAGGTGAGCGTGAGTTGAACGCCAGCGCCGGCGAAGGTGTAGATTGTGCGGGTGGGCACCACTTCGACGCTGGTCTGCGGGAGCGGCGGCGTGCCGTTCTCGCGACCCATCACTTGCCACGACCTGCCGTCCACGCGAATGGCGGCAGTCAGCGTGTTGGGCTTGCCGGTCCAGTGCTTCGTGGCGTCGTCGTTGAGGTGGTCGGCCATCGACCAGATGCTGAAGTAGGGGTCGTGCGCGACCAGCGGGACGGCGGGCGGGCGCATCGGGGCGAGGGGTTGGGCGAGGCTGGCGATCGTGAATACGGTTGCGAGGGAGGCGAGGCGGAAGGTTCTCATCAACTGGTAGCTTATCCCAGACAATGTGAGGCAGGATGGCATCCTGCCGCGCGGGTCGGCGGCCACGCGATTCGCAATTTGAAAAAGTGAAGCCATTTCGGGGCGGACGTCGCGCCGGATCGTAATTCGAAAAAACTGAGCCATTTGGCTGAGCGCCGGGATCGGTTTGTCGTTTGGCACGGAGCTGTCCTCAGTTTGAGGAATAGCATGCGCGGGGTGAGCTGGGGGCGGGGTCGGCCTGCAAGCTATTGATTTTGAAGAGAATTCTCCTGCAAGTTTGTTGAACTGGCTGTGGGAGCGTTTACTTGCCCTTCAGCAATTCGGGCCAGTTCACGATGGCATCCAAGCTCTTCCTATCCTGCTCCTGTTGGGAGAGGACGAGGAATTTCATGCCGTCGGCAGCCGGCACGTAGTGATTGCGCTGGTCGTTCGAGTTGGTCTTGACATCGAACAGCACATGGGGCTTCCCCATGGTCACGGACTTCCCGCCGGGCGTGATATCGACGGCACTGAGCGTCTTGCCCGCGATAGAAAAGAGTTCCTTGCCATCTCTCCTCCACTGAGGTTCCATTCCGCCGGCGGTAGAAACCGGCGCTCCCCCGTCGCGGGAACGGGCTGGACGTACACCGCGGACCTTCGCTTGGCCAGGCCGAAGTCGAGAAGCTCGATGCCTTGCATTGTCACCAGGATGTTGGCGGGTTTCAGGTCCCGGTGCGTAATGCCGAGCCCGTGGGCGGCGTCGAGCGCGTCGAGAATCTGGACTGCGTACTCCATCGCCTGGTCCGCCGGCAGCGGGCCTTTGAGCGGCACGCCTTCCACGAATTCCATGACCAGGTAGTTCGGGCCGACGTCGTGGAGGGTGCAGATGCGGGGAAGATTCAGTTGCGCAACCATGCGCGCTTCGTTGGCGAAGCGTGCGGATCGCGGCCTTTGTAAACTTCGCCCATGCCGCCTTCGCCGATCGGCGAGACGATTTCGTACGGGCCGAGTTTGGCGCCGGGCTTGAGCTCCATGGGAGTGGGGATTGATTCAATGTACTATAACCGGGGATTCTGCCGCCGCTCCTTCACAGTCGCGGTTCGGCAGCGGACCCGGACCGGGCGGGGCTGATGGTTCTCGGGAACCCGGACACCTCCAACTCGCAAGCCGGGAGCCGGGGAGTTATCATGGCGTCATGGCGGTTACGAGTGCTGCTCTAAGCGTTGACGAGTTCGCTCGTCTGCCCCAGCCTGCCGGGGGCGTGCGCCAGGAACTCCACCACGGGGAGTTGGTCGAGTTGCCTCCAGTCAAGATGCTCCATACAAAGCTCCAGAGACGCCTGGTGAGCCTGCTGGGGGCGAGACTGAACCCGGTCGAACACGGCGTGGACAAGGAGTTTCCGTTCCGGCCCGCTCCCGAATACGAAGTATGGGTCGCGGACGTCGCGCTGTTCAGCGTTGCGCTTTGCGATCAGGCCGCGGATGACGACTACTTCCGGGGTGTCCCGGCTATTGTCATCGAAGTACTCTCGCCATCGAAGAGCGCGTCCGAGACGATCGAGCGCGAACAGATCTGCCTGCGCCACGGCGGCGAGGAATTCTGGCTGGTGGATCCCCACCGCGAGAGTGTCAAGGTGATTCGCGCCGACGGTTACTCGAACGTCTATGATTCGGCGGCTGCGATTGAGTCGCGGGCGCTGGGCGCAGCGATCGCGGTTCGCGACATTTTCGCTCGTTGAGCGGATCGCGGGCTTCGCGCCCATGCCGGCCTCGCCGATCGGCGAGACGATCCCCCAGGCCGAAATTCGCGCCTGGCTTGAGTTCCGTGGAGCGGTGGGGCGGATTCAATGTACTATGACCGGGGGTCTGGCTACCGCGTCTAAACGGACTCAGTGTCGGCTGGAAGGATATGGTGGCCACTGAACGTTAACGCCCACCCATGTGAATCCCCGCTACGTGTGGCTGGCGGCGTAGAGCAGAACCGCGAACACGGACAAGGGGATCAGGGTCAGACGGATGCAGCGCATCGCAGATCCCAGGCGGGACAAGCGTCCACGCCCGGCATTGCGCAGCTCGGGTCTGTCCTCGACCCCGACCTGGTCCTGATGCAGCAGATCCCAGCAAAACTCGCGCACGCGGGCGTAACGATTCCTCGGATCCTTTTCCAGTGCGCGAAAGAGGATTTCCTGCAGTTCGGCGGTAATCGACGGATCGGCATCGCGCGGCGGGACGGGCGGCTGCACCAGCCTGAGGTTCATCACCACGAATGGATTATCGCCGGGGAAAGGCGTAGTTCCGGTCAGCATTTCATACAGGACGATGGCCAGCGCGTAAATATCGCTGCGGGCGTCGCCGCGTTTGCCGCGGACTTGTTCCGGGGAAATATAGTCGGGGGTTCCCATCACCTGCGACAGTTTACCGAAAGTCAGACGCGATGCGCCGGTCAGGCTGGCGATACCGAAATCGATCAGCTTGACGTTGTCGTGCGCGTCGACCAGGATGTTTTCCGGCTTGAGATCGCGATGGACGACGCCCTGGCCGTGAAGATATTCGAGCGCGTCGCAGAGCCTCACGGCAATGCGCAGCACGCGCTCGACGGGGAGCTTGCCCCCCTCGCTCTCGCCCAGAATGTGGCGCAGCGGGCGTCCTTCCACCCACTCCATCACCAGATACATGCGGCTTCGCCGGCCCGTTGCGGGCAGGAATTTCACGATGGAGGGATGGTCCAGTTTTTCGCCGATTTTCCGTTCGCGTTCGAGGCGCTGGTAGAAAAGCGGATCGCTTTCGACGGCAAGGTGCGGCAGTTTGATGGCGACCTGGTTGCCTGTGCGTGTGTCCGTTGCCTGATAAATGCCGGCGGTCGGGCTGGTGACGACCAGCCGGTCGAGTGTGTAATGATCGAGCCGGCTGCCGGTTGGGGTGGATGGTCTGGTTGTTTCCATCAGTCCCAGGATAAGAAACGGGCCGGGAAGAAGTCATAGCAAAGGCGTGAGGAAATTGTAAACGGCGAACGGCCGGCGACGAGATCTTCCGCCCCCGTATGCCCGGCACGGGCAGAATCCCGGTGGATGAAAGGAGCCAACCGGAACCGGTGACCGGTAACCGCGGCGACACGCAAGGCGTAGCCACGAGGTGAAGCCGAAAGAAGCGCGCGGCAAACCCCCGACTACAGGAGCGCGTGGCATATCGCCCGGACAGGAAGCCTGCAAGAAGGCACTGTCGAACGCCATCCTGCGCGGTGCCGGTTTCCCGATGCCATCGGATCTTGCGGCGATGAGCCACCGCGTTCAACCGCTGGATGCGGAAAACCGCACGTCCGCTGGTGTGGGAGGGTGGCGGAGGCGCAAAATCGCGGCACGGGCGAAGGTGCAGGCGAACCTACGCCGCAATGCCTGGCGGAGGACCGCCGCCAGGCCTGCGTTGTCGGCTTGCGGGAAGCTGGCGCGGGGCACTCAAACCACTCTGCTACGACCCGGGGACAACCGGAATGTAAGTTGTGCCGGTTCGCCGGCAATTCGGCAACTAACCACTGTAGATCGGCAATTCCCGCTTTCGTCGCAGGATCATGTTTCCCGCCCGTTGCGTTACGATACAGACATGCCGTTCACGATCGACGAAGCGTTCCTGCCCGCGACTCTGACCGCGCCACCGATGACCGACCAGCAGTTCGCCGAATTTTGCGCGGAACACCCGGATCTGTTTTTTGAGACGACGGCTGAAGGGGAGATTGTCGTCATGCCGCCGACTTTTTCGATGACGAGCGCCCGGAACGGCGAGATTGGCGGCCAGCTGAAACGGTGGGCAGCCCAAGACGGGCGCGGAATCGTGTGCGAGTCTTCGGGCGGTTTCGTCCTTCCCAACGGAGCCAGGCGTTCGCCCGACGCGTCCTGGATTGCGAAGGATGAGATCCGGAAACTCGATGAAGAGAGCCTGCAGGGATACTGGCATCTGTGCCCGGCCTTCGTGATCGAGCTTCGGTCGAAATCGGATCGGTTGCCTGCGGTGCGGGCGAAGATGCAGGAATATATTGCGAACGGTGCGCGCCTCGGATGGATGATCGATCCGGAAATACGCACGGTTGAAGTGTATCGGCCTGGGCGCGAACCGGAGTTGCTGGCGGGCGGCGATTCCGTCGCGGGCGAAGGTCCCGTGGAAGGTTTCGTTCTGGATCTGCGGAACGTTTGGGATCCGTTGGCCGGATGAGGCCCGTTGGCCGCTTCTCAGATGAATACGGCGGGGGAGACGTGAAATCGTTCAGCGAGCCGTTTGGCCTGTTCCTTGCTGATGTTGCGGCGACCGGAGAGAACGTCGGAGACCCGGCCACGTCCACCGAAAATCGGCGCCAGTCCGACTGCCTTCAGGCCATTCGACTCCATCAGATATTCCAGAGCGCCCAGGGGCGTGCCCTCAGGCAGATGGTATTCCGTCTTCTTGAACTGTTCGACCAGGCTGACGAGAAGTTCCAGAAGTGCGTCTTCCTCACGGCTTCTTCCACCGTCGCCTTTTTCATGAGGGATTCGACGACGGCGAGCGCCGCTTCGTTCTCCGCTTCCGTCTCGATCACCTTGGGCGCGAACCGGGCGAGAAGAGGACCGTAACGCCCGAGGTCCAGACCATCCGCCGACGCGATCGGTTCCAGCGCGATCATTTCTTCCATTCTCCCTTGTCGTATTCCTTGTGGGTCAGAATCGCCTTTATGTACCGCCGCCAAAAACTCAGTTCTCCGTCGGAGCCCGTTCGACGTGATCGACCACCAGGATATCGAAGGTGTGTTTCGCCGGCTCCAGCCTGAGCCCCAGAGCCTTGAGCGCATCGGCATAGCCGACCACGTCGACATCCGCGGCCGGCGCGGGTTGCGGCTCGCCCAAAACAGCGCCCCGGCGGCCGGAGTCGAATACGAAATCGTACTTGCCCGCAAGACCGGTGGCATCGATAACGGGGCGATCGAGGGCTCCGGGAGCGGATACTTTACCGAATCTGGTCAGCATATCCGCGAGACCCTCCATCGTCGTCTGACCGCACACCTTGTGGAATCCACCGTCGCACCCGCGGGCGGTCTCGTCGGCCGTCGATTCCCTGAACTTCGGCCCATCCTTCGGGACCGTCATCAGGTAAACCGGCAGTACTTTCTGGTCATGGTGCACAATCAGTCCGAAGCGCTCCGCCAGCAGGGTTTGCATCATCTCTGGCACCTGTTCCTTCTTGCCTCCCGCGGGCAATTTCGCGTGGATATCGAAGCGCACATCGTTGGTCCAGCCGGGCTGGACGACCTGATCGTCCGGCACCTGGAACGCCCCAACGATCAGTGCATGCAGCGAATAGCTTCCAATATTGGCGGTGGAATCGTCGACCGCGTAGAAGACCTTGCCGGACTGAAACAGTTGCATCATGTCCCCGGGCGGACCGGGTTTGATGGAAGCAACTTCGAAGGCGAGTTTCGCCTGCGGGTTCTGCGCGAAGGCGAAGCCGCATAACAGCATGGGCAGACAGATTCGTTGCATAGGATCACGTACCTCCGTCGGATCTACTTTACCCTAACGGCGCCGGGAGTGGGAATCTAACGCGCAAATCCTCCCTGTTGTAATCTGAGCGTGCATGGACCACGCGAGCACTGAAAACCAAAAGATACTGATTGTCACGGGCGGGAGTCGCGGCATCGGTGCGGCCACGGCGCGGCTGGCGGCGAGCCGCGGCTATTCGGTCTGCGTCAATTACCTGCGGGACGAATCGGCCGCGGCGTCGGTGGTTTGCGACATTCAGGCACGCGGCGGAAAGTCCATCGCCGTCCGGGCCGATATCAGCGTGGAATCGGACGTCGCTGGCCTTTTTGAAACAACGCACAGAGAGCTTGGCCCGGTGACCGACCTGGTGAACAATGCGGCGACGCTCGAAACCCAGATGCGCCTGGACGAGATGGACGCCGCGCGTCTGCTCCGCACGTTTGCCACAAATGCCATCGGGACGCTTCTCTGTGCGCGCGAAGCCGTGCGGCGAATGTCCACGCTGCATGGCGGCCGTGGGGGGAATATCGTCAACGTTTCTTCCGGCGCGGCGCGTTACGGATCACCCGGTGAGTACGTCGACTATGCGGCCACCAAGGGAGCCGTCGAGACTTTTACCGTCGGGCTGGCGAGAGAAGTCGCGGAAGAATGCATACGCGTGAACGCGGTTCGGCCGGGTTACATTTACACGGACCTGCACGGCAAAGGGGGCGAACCGGCGCGCGTCGATCGGTTGAAAACGCGGGTACCCATGAAGCGCGGCGGACAGCCGGAAGAGGTGGCTGCCGCGATTCTGTGGCTGCTGTCCGGCGAGGCGTCTTACGTTACGGGAACGATCCTCGATGTAGCCGGCGGGTTGTAAATCCCGGAGCCGGGGTTCCAATCCCGAGCCAGCATACTGAATACCCGCAGATCCGCCCATTGGTCGTGCAGCCACTCGGCTTCGCGCAGAACCCCTTCTTCCACGAATCCCAGCTTCCGGGGAATGGCGCAGCTGCGGTGGTTCCCCGTGGCGCAGCGGATCTCGATGCGGTGCAGGCCGAATGCGCGGAAACCTTCCGTCACCATCGCGCGGCAGGCCGCCGTCATGATGCCTTTGCCTTCGTGCACCGCGTCGATCCAGTAGCCGATGCTGGTGCTCCTGTGAAGTGCGTCGACGACGTGCAGGCCAATGACGCCGCACAGGACGCCCTGGTGGCGGATCGTCATGGTCCGGCTCCTGCGCTCCGCGAAGGCGTCGGCGCTCTCGGTGAGGAACCGGCGCGAGGTCTCAATCGAATACTCGGGCACGACCCAGGGAAGCCAGCGCCGGAGGTGATCGCGGTTCCGATCGATCACGCCGAATAATTCTTCGGCGTCCGACTGGTCGACGAGGCGCAGTTCGGTCTTATTGTCGAGCCGCAAGCTCAGGTTGTCTGCCGCAGGGGCAGTGTCTCGCTCCATAGTCCGTTCCCCAGTCCCAGCCGCACCTGCACGTCCCCGGGAATCGTCTCGTCCAGCAGGATGTTCGCCTGCCAGACGCCGTCGCCCAGGCAACCGATGGTATGAGCTTGAACGATTCTGCCGCCGAGGTCAAGTTGCACATCGGCCGTGCCCAGCGTTTCCGCGGGGGATCTGAAATAGCAGATCAGAGAGCCGGCCCGGCCGATCGCGATACGGCTGTCGCCCGGCGGACGGAACTCGGCACTGCACAACTCGGGCGGTGCGGTGGGCAGCGAATCGGAGGCGACGGCGACCGTTCCGCCGGATTCGTCCGACATATCGAATTCAACGGCGTTGCTGAGCGGACTGTGCAACGTGCGCAGGCGGACCCGATGGCGTCCGGGAGTCAGGCCGGGCGGGCGGATGCAGTCGGCCTGCCACGCTCCTGCGCCGCTGGCGGTGACCACCAGGGTCTGAGTCCCGAAACCGTCCACTTCGACGAACAACGTATCGGCGGTCAGGGTGGCTTCCGCGGACCTGAAGTAGCAGCAGAGGTACTCGTCTTTCAACGGGTGAAATCGCGCGATCTGGGTGCGGTTATTCACGACGGCGTTGAGGTTAGGGGCTGGCCCGGCGACATCCGGCTGCGGCCAGCGGCGGCGGCAGACCACCGATGCGCGCTGGTTCGTCACGTCCTTCAGTTCGGCTGCAGCGAACCCCGCCGAACGGCACATCGCGAGCAGACCTTCCGGGGAGGGGCCGCACCAGTTATCGATTTGTCCTCCCAGTTCCGTGCGTTCGTAAAACTCCATGACGGCGGGGATGGTGCGTTGTTCGGAGGGGATCACGAACGATTCGATCAGTGCCAGATCCGTGCTGAGTTCAACCACCTTCTCGAGACCCAGCAGAGGGTGACGCAGATGGTAGAGCACGCCGAAGAACAGCACGATATCGAACCGGCCCAGTTTCGCCGCGGAGAGTTCGGCGACATCGAGCGTCCGGTATTCGACGCGCGAGTGGAGCAGTGCGCGGGCCTCGAGAAACGTGTTGAGGGCCACGCAATCCACCGCGACGACTTCCGCGCCGCGCCGCTCGCATTCGAAGCTGAACCAGCCGTCCCAGGCGCCGATATCGAGGACGCGCCTGCCGCGCAGATCTTCCGGCAGGCCGAACAGGCCGAGACGCCAGCGAAGATGCTCGACGGTCTGGAGGCCAGGGAGCACGCTGCCGTCCGGCAGTTCGATGGTGTGGTAACGGAAGCGCGACTGGACACGCTCCGCGAGTTGCTGTATGCGATCGTCGAAG
>Ga0302319_10002587_pt1 | contig 38780 bp, 18 predicted proteins | sample Bog_T0_2_FD_203319 | JGI IMG/M metagenome (GOLD analysis project Ga0302319, IMG submission 203319) | Peat permafrost microbial communities from Stordalen Mire near Abisko, Sweden - Bog_T0_2 | ecosystem: Environmental > Terrestrial > Soil > Wetlands > Peat | place: Sweden: Abisko, Stordalen Mire... | reverse complement strand
ATTACGTGCTTCTGCGCCAGTTCCTTCAGCAGCGCCGGCGCGTCATCCTCGTACATCGCGTCCACGCCATGGCCTATGCGCTGGGCATGGCCCAGTTCAACGGCCTGGCGAATATGAAAGCGCAACCCCTCTGGCGGAACCAGGCCGGGCGCCAGTTCACCGGCATGAAGAGTGATGGGTACTTTGGGATAAACGGAGTGGAGGTAGTCCAGCATCTTCATTTGCAACGTGTAGTCGCGCATGGAGAGGAAGCCGTCTTCCGGCTGCACAAAATTGATGCCGACGAATCCTCCCTCATGAGCGTCCATGCTGGCCTGGATGGTTTCAAAGCCAAGCAGCGTTTGGGCGAAGACCTGTTGCGGCAAGGCGCCGCGGAGAACCTGATAGATGTAGCGGATCTCAACCTGGCACGCGGGCGCGGACTGCGGTGTGCCGCAGTGCTCAATCCGGCGGCGCTCGGCCTCGGCTTTGCGGACCTCTTCGCGGTCGGCGGCAACCTCGTCGCGCAGGCCGTGATCGAGCAGAGTCTGACGAAGTTTCGCGAAGTCCGGTTGAGCGGGTTGCGCGGCAGTTACGGCGGCCGATTCCTGATTCCAACCGACCTGTAAGGCGATGGAGGAGGCATGGGAAAACGGCGGAGTCTGCATCAGTTCCAGGTACTGCTGGTTTTGCTCAGCGGCGCGGCTGGCGATTTCGTCCACCCACTCGCCGATATGTTCCTTGCTAAGCCCGGAGAACTTGCCAAACGTGGCAAAGAACTGGTCGTGTCCGCTGAAGCCCGAAGTGGGTTGAAAGCTGCGCATGGAGAATGAGTTGACCAAGCGGTCGTATAGGGCCTGGTTGGCTGCGTTCAGGTTGTCATAGAGGCGGCTGGCGGGGACAAGCGGCGGATCGCATGGAGGTTTGGCGAAGCTGAGGGCCGCCGGATCCACACACAGGCCGTCTTTGCCCGCATCGTGGATAAAGGTTTCGGCATAAACAGCCCCCGAAAGGTGAACATGCAGGTCGGCGCCCTTGGGAAAATCGGCCAGAAAGGCGTGAAGCGCAAGGGGCCCACCCTGCAAAGCGGACTGATAGGCGCGAGCAGCGCGGGCTTCGGGCTCCGATGCGCGGGCAGCGGGAGACTGCGCGTTAAGACTGGCGATTGCAACGAGAGCGAAGCAGGCGAGAAGGACAGCGGAGTGGAAGACAGATCGGCGCATGGTTGCTTTCCAGTGTAGTGCAGGATTGTTGGAATGCGCAGGTTTTGCCGGGTGCGGTTTGGCGCGGAAGATTGGGAGTTGATATACTGGCGGAAGTTGTTTTTGAGCGCAGTGTTCGTGGACTCGCCCACCTTATCCGGCGACTCCGGAATCCGCGCATAGAATTGCAACGGGAAGTTTGCACTGAGGCCAGATAGCTCAGTGGTAGAGCGCGGCCCTGAAAAGGCCGGCGTCGGCGGTTCAATCCCGTCTCTGGCCACCACATTCTAAAGAAGTTAGATACAAATTACAAAAACAGGCTCATCCGCAGTTCACCCGTGATTGCAACTTCACGACCTGCGTAGACGGCGCGAAAAACGCCGTCCGAATGCCGTCCGGCGCGGTCATTCAATCCTTGTTCCAGCATAATTAGATTCCCGCTCACTTCGCAGCGAATGCGAAACCCCTTTAAAAGCACTGCTTTTTTGGGCATTTTCCGATGGGGTTTTCCGCTCACTACCGGAAACCCGCAGCTTCGGGCCAGTCGTAACTGGAAACGCGCGTTGGGCTGGCGACTGTTGAGGCCCTTGTGGAGGCGGATCAGCGAACGCTGGCCGACTCGCCGGGTCGATTCAGCATCGGCTCAGTTCCCGGCTTGTCCGCTGTAATGCGTCGTGATCGGTAGGCGGCACCGGGCACATTTAGCGTTTCGATTGGCGCACCGCCTCCGAAGCTCCAAACCGGATATGCAAGCCGCGAACATCGAGGAGGTCGCCCATGAAGCAATCCTAGAGCATCCAATACATTGAATGGAGAACTCCCGAAGATGCGAGAATCCTTCGCGCCTGGACCGGAACTCCCGATGAACAGGAGAATCGATGTTTCACCAAAGCGCAGCCCACAGGATGACTCGACGCCAGATACTCCGCACAATGGCAGCCGCGGCAGGTGGTGCGCTGCTGCCCGCGGGCATCGCATTGGCAGACAATTCCTCGGAGCGATCCAAAGAAGACGAGGCGTTTCTCGAGGATCTGGAGCGCCAGGGTTGCTTGTTCTTCTGGGAGCAGGCAAGCACGAAGACTGGCCAGATTCTCGACCGTGCCCGTAACGATACTGGCGGCGCTCGCGATCCAAGGCGGATGGCGAGCACAGCATCTACGGGCTTCGGATTGACCGCGCTTTCGATCGCCGATCAGCGGGGCTTTCTACCCCACGACCAGATCGTGGAACGCGTGAGAACCACGCTGGACTGGCACCTGAACCATCTGCCCCAGGTGCATGGATTCTTCTATCACTTCACCGATGTCGAAACCGGAGAACGCTCTCCCGGATCGGAGCTTTCATCCATCGACTCGTCGATTCTGCTCTGCGGGATTCTGACTGCGCGCGGATACTTCGACGATGCGCGGATCAAGCAACTGGCTACGGAAATCTATGAACGTGTGGATTGGCCGTGGATGCTCAATGGCGGCAAGACTTTTTCCATGGGCTGGAAGCCGGAGTCGGGCTTTCTGGATGCGCGATGGAGCCACTACTGCGAGCTGATGATGATCTATCTGCTGGCAATCGGTTCGCCCACGCATCCGGTGGCTCCGGTTTTTTGGAACAACTTTTCCCGCCCGGTGATCCATTATGCCGGGCTCGATTACATCAGCGGAAACGACCCGATATTCACGCATCAGTACTCGCACGCGTGGTTCGACTTCTGGCACAAAAACGATGCGTACGCAGACTACTTTGCGAACTCAATCAAGGCGACGCGCGCCCACAAGGCATTCTGCCTTTCCAATCCGAATTGGTACAACGTTGAGTACTGGGGAGTTACCGCGTCAGATTATTCGGGCGGATATACGGCTTGGGGCGGGCCGCCGGCGCAGGGACCGCTGGACGGAACCGTCGTTCCTTCCGCCGCAGCGGGTTCGCTGGCCTTCTTGCCCAAAGACTGCATCGCAGTTCTCCGCAGCATGCGCTCGGCCTGGGGCAGGAATGCCTGGGGCCGCTATGGCTTTGTCGACGCTTTCCATCCTGCCGCCAAATGGTATGACGCGGATGTACTGGGGATCGACCAGGGCATCTCTGTGCTGATGGCTGAGAACCTCCGCTCCGGCCTGGTTTGGAGTGCTTTCATGCGCAATTCGGAAGCTGTCGACGCCATGCAGCGTGTCGGATTTCACGGTCAAGGTTTGGCGGGGTGAGTCAGCGCCGACCGGGATGGAAACAAGCGCATCCGGCTGGTTTCGCCGTGGCCGCTGCTTCTTTCACAACAAAAAAGCGTTCGGGGCGGAAGTTCGTTCCGCCTCGAACGCCAGTTGGTAGAGGGCTCAGAACTGGAAGCGCGCCACGAATTCAATGACACGCCCGGCATCGGCTCCCTGCGCCTGGCCAAAGGTCGCACTCTGGATATTGGCGCCGGGATTCGCATTGCCGTTGGTAATCGGCTGCAGTTGAAGAATGTTGAACAGGTTGAATGCGTTCACCTGGAAGCGAAGCAGCGAGTGATGATCGAATCGATCCAGCGCTACTTCTTTTGAGAAGCTCATGTCGGTGTCAAAGAAGCACGGTCCACGGAAGCTGTTGCGTCCAATGCCAGGGACGTAACTAGGAGCGTTTTCGGATGTGGGCGCGGTGATATCGAAATAGGCAATGCCGCCCTTGGGGAAATTCGAGGCTGCCAGTGTTTGGAAAGCGCCGTTTGAGCAACTGGTGCCCGCTCCACCGTAATAGGCCAGCGGCCGTGTGGGACCGACCACATTCGCACCGGGAACCAATGGGCTTGTCGCGAGGTTGTAGGTCACCGGTGTCCATGGAAAGGCGGTGTGCCAAGTCAGGATGCCATTGACTCTCCAGCCATTAGCCACAGCCTTCACCAGGTCGTTGCCGGAATGCACATGCGGTAGCTCATAGACGCCTGTAATAGTGATGTGGTGGCGCACGTCGTAATCGGACGGGCCCCACTCCGAATCGTTGTTGGCGGGGTTGGTCTGGTTTCCATTGGCATCGGCAAGGTCGCCATTCGAAACCTGGTCGAGTGACTTGGACCAGGTGTAATACGCGGAAAGGTCAAGGCCGTTGGCCACATGACGCGTGAATTTGGCGTTGAGCGCGTTGTAGGCCTGATGGGAGTCTGTTTGAGCGAAGTAGGCGGCATAGACCGGCGAAAGCGAGGTTGCACCGGCACAGTTCACCGTCGCGGGATAGCACTGGGAGTGAATGAAGTTCTGGTTGACCAGCCGCGCATAGTCATAACCCACGCTGCCGGTATAACCGATTCCAACCACGATGCCCGATGGCAATTGATATTGGGTTTCGAGCGAATAGAGGATGCTGACTGGTTGCTTGATGTTCGTCGAAGCGCCGTAGACCTCGTAGCTCTCGGCATTCGTAATACAGTTGCTGGGGGTCGATCCGTATTCGCAGGGAAATCCAGTGGCTTTATTCACGCCAAGAGCCAGCGCGGGATTGAACGGGAAGCTGGCCGGTGAGTTACTGGTCCCCATTTCGTATTTAACTCCGGCGGAGCCCGAGTTACCGGCGCAGCATAGCCCGAAGCTTGCCACGCCAGGCCCGTCTTCAAGAGCGTTTTCAAACAGGGCTACATCCAGGTGGTTATAAGCGGCTGCAGCGCCGCCGCGAACCACGAACTTGTTGTTAAGCACGGGGGGCTGGAAGGCAAAGCCGAATTTGGGAGCGAAGTTATGCGGCGAAGCGTCCCAAAGGTGATTGCGCAACTGCAGAGTCATGCCGCTCAGTTCCTGTCCCGCAGGGCCGAGGACGGGGTAATTGATCTCAAAGCCCTTGTTGCGCAGCGGAGTGAAATACTCCCAGCGCAAACCCATGTTGAGGGTAAGATTGGGCATTGCTTTCCAGTCGTCCTGGATATAACCGGCAACATCATCGGAGCGGAAATAGCGCTGTGTAAGCGGAGTGCCTCCGTTGGCCGGGTTTGCGTCGATGGACTCGTAGATCGCTGCATCGTTGGCAAATGTCCAAAGGCCCTGCATGGCATAGATCGGCCTCTGTTCGCCGGACAGATTGTTGTTGTCTTGCTCGAAGCGCATCTCCGCGCCCATGCGGAAGACGTGAGAGCGCCAGAGATGAGTGACCATGTCGCGCACCTCGTAGGTATTCTCTGCAAAGATGGCGGGGGTTGTGCTGCCCCAGTTTGCGCCGTACTGAATAGCCCAGGGCAAGGTCTGTACATTCACATAGGGAATGCCGAAGTCAACCGTATTGCCGGCGTCCGTTATGCCATTCTCAGCAAAGCGGGTGCTGTTGCCGCGCGCTTCATTCAGCCAGTTTGGCCCAAAGGTATGAATGAAGATGGCCGTCGCAGCGGAGTTAAGCGGCTTGAATGGCGCGTCTGCTTGTGGGCGTGAGCCGGCTGTGCCCGTGGTGCCGTCGTTGTCCAGCTTGGTAATGTAGGCAGTGCCCGCTATCTGGTCTTTCGATGTTGCAAACCAGTCGCCGCGTGCGTTGAATTGGTTGCCGCGGCTATGGCTGGGAACATAGAGCTGGGCATTCTCAACGTCGGGATTGCCGACGAGTCCGCCGCCAGTTTGAGTATTCGCCGGAAAAACGCCGATCTGCGATGTTCCGCCGGGAGTAAGCGAACCGATATCGAGGGCAGGCCCGCTGCTGCCGGTGACGAGGTTGCAATTCACACCGAGGGTCAGTCCGGCGCAGGAAGGCGTAAGAATATCCCGAATCCTGGGCACCGCGCCGGCGTTGCCGAGAATGCCCGCCGTCACTCCGCCCGCCCGCTGCGCAACAACTGCAGCGCGATACTCCGGGGTTTCCACGTAGGAAGATACCTCAGTGTTATTGGCTGTGGTATATCCCTCGTAAGAAGCAAAGTAGAGAATCTTGCTTTTCCGAATGGGGCCGCCAAGCGAGGCAGCATACGTGCGCGCTTTGTTCTCGACACGCGTGGGCAGCGCCATTGACGGTCCACCCCATCTGTCGAAAGCATTCAGGCCGGGCTCGTCGTAAACGCCAAAGAGCGAGCCGTGCAAGGAGTTGCTGCCGCTCTTGGTGACCACTTTGACCTGCGCCCCGGAGTTGCGGCCGTCGGATGCATCGAAGGATGTGGACACAATGCTGATTTGCCCAACGGCTTCCGTATTGGGTGTTACCACAGCGGCGCCCCCATAGGTGAGCGAGTTGACGCTGACGCCGTCGATCATGAAGTTGTTGTTGGCCTGGCGCTGGCCATCCGCGGAAATCTGAACCTGATTCTCGGTTTGAAAAATACCGGAGTTCGAGCCTCCGGGACCGGCGCCATTGGGAAGAAGCAGGGCCTGCCCGGAGCCGCTGCGCGCGCCATCGCCGGTTATACCGGGAGCGGTTCGCAAGACCTCATAGGGGTCGGCGCCGTAAACTGGCAACTCCTTTATTTCCTCGCCGTCGATCGTCGTGCCGACGCTTGCATCTGAAGTTTGCAGCAGCGCGATCTGGTCTCCCTTCACTTCAACCGTCTCAGTGTTGCCGCCCGTTTGCAGGGTCACGTCCAGGCTGCGCGGCGCCTCGGCTTCGATGGTGACATCGGTGAGATTGGTGGTCTTAAAGCCGGAAGCAGCAACCGCAAGGGAGTAGTGCCCCGGCGCTAACTCGCTGAAATGGTAACCTCCCGTGCTATTTGCTGTGGAAGTCTGGATTTGCTGTGTGGCGCTGCTGGTAAGTGTTGAAACCGCGCCGGGGATGGCTGCACCTGTGGCGTCCAGCACTGTGCCGGAGAGGCTGGAGCCGAACTGTGCGTGAACAGTCGCGGCAAAGAGGATGAGGAGCGACAATGCCCCTATCCAGCATGGGATGACTTTCGGCAGAGCTCTTTGAGCTTTCTCGAAATGACTTGCCAAATTCCTGGGATCGATTCGTTGCATGGAGCCTCCTGAAAAAGCGCTTGCGATGTTTGCATTGGATCGTTCGCTTTCCTGGAAGTGGGGTCTGTGTCATCCGCGCGTCGAAAGGCCGACATGCGCAGCGTGAGACTGGCTTCACTTGCGAGAATTCGCCCTTGACCTCTCCGTTTCGACCTAGGCACCTATCGCGCAGGTACCGAATGGGGAGCGAGAAGCAAGTGCCGTTCTAGGGTCATATCCAACACGTTCTGATGTATATAGGAGCCATACGGGATGCTTACTGTATCAAATAGCTCATGGAATCGAGAAAGCGGCACGTACTGCCGGGAAAGGCCACATCGCCATTTATCGGAGTGGCTCAAATGCTGACGCGTACGGCTATGGAACCCATGCGCGCCAGTGCAAAACTAGGCCACAGTGCGCCGCGTGGGAGGAGACGCTCTGAAGGAATTGCGACGGCTCGATTAGGAAGCCTGCCACCTTCTCGGTAAGGGGTGGACATCAGCGAAAGCACGCTCTGGAGGGGGTGCATTAATGGCGAGTTCCCTTCGTTGCCGATGGGATTCGAAGCAGATGACGCCGACCATGACATGACACCGTTCGTGCGGCGATGCGTCACAAACCGGGCAAACGTATTTCAGAGATGGGTCCTGTTGAGCCATTTCAGCCTCATTCGCTACCCCCAATCATAAAGAAATGGTCAAAATTGACCATCCCACATTCGTCTCATTGACTGCTTGAACATCTCACTCGGCTGCTTCACCATTGACCCACCTGGCGGTAGAAACAGCAAAGCCCGGATTGCTCCGGGCCTGCTGTGCCGGAATTATGGCTCCGTGTAGGCCAGTTTTTTAGACCTCAGATTCGTTGATGGTCTGCAAGTTGCTGACGATGCTAGGGAGACCTGTGCGCCAATGATGCCGGTCAGAACGTTGCCAAGCACGTTGGCGATCACGATCGTCCAGTATCGAATGTGTGGTGAAATTCACTATTTGATATCCTGGCATTTCGGCTCATACTGCCTGATATCAATCCAACGGCGCCACTCTTTGCCTTCTTGATCGTTGTTCTTGTCCGCCCATAAAACAGGATCCTTCATCGCGGCAATAGCTACCTGTGCAGACAAATAGCACGCCACTACTCTCCGAGGGTCGTCGCCCCGTAAATCCAACAAATACTTGTCCTTCATTTGTTTGGTAGTGACGTGGTGAGTCATGTAAGCGTTGTACTCGTTCAGTGCATTGAGATACCTGTTCGGACTGGCGCGCAACAAGTGGCTGGCGAAGATCATCGGTGCCCAGATGAGCCAGGCCCGTGTCCTTCACCAGACCACCGGCAAAGCGGCGCGCGTGTTTACCGGCTTCGCCTACATCACGCGCAAGAGCTGGTCGCGCACCCGCCGCGTGGTGGCCAAAGCCGAGTATCTCGACAAGGGCGAGAACCCGCGCTTCGTTGTAACTTCGCTAACTCCGGATAAGTGGCCCGATCGGGACCTCTACGAGAAGTTCTACTGCGCTCGCGGAGAGATGGAAAACCGCATCAAGGAGCAGATGTGCCTGTTCGCCGACCGGCTCTCCACCGACGAAATGAAAGGTAACCAGCTCAGGCTCTACTTCTCCGCGCTGGCGTACACGCTGATGGAGGCGCTGCGCCGGCTGGGCCTCAAAGGCACCGAGTGGGCCCAAACGCAGATCGATACCATCCGTCTCAAGCTGTTTAAGATCGGAGCCGTCGTCAAGATCAGCGTGCGCCGCGTTCTGCTCCAGCTCAGCTCAACCTACCCCTGGAAAGACATCTTCGCGCAGACCTTCCACGCCCTGCGCTGTTGAAGCCAAATTCGGTCAGCGAACTCAACCTTCCGCCTCGGGCCATCTCAATGACCTGGCGGAGCCATGCGCAAAAGCTGCGCTGAGAAGCTTCAAACAGGCCGCCACTGGCCAGAAATCACCCCGCCCATTCACTTCAGCACCCAAAATCGAAGCAACTGACTTCTCGCATACTCAAACTTGCCCATCTTCCTCATCGGTCATGCCTTCCATTTAATTACGTTTGTTTGGGCAGCAGTACCCTCACAAAGGCAACGATGGTACCCAAGGGCACCGAAGATCGGCCAGAATCCCATAAGGAAGGCTGCCGGATGGCGCTCGCCCTCCCTCGCGGAATGAAAGGGGTTTACAAAGCTCTCAACGTGACTGATGCTTAGCGAACCGTAATGAGACAACGTTAAAGATCGGGTTGGCTCGAGCCGAAGGAATTGACATAGACGCAAAAACTTGGGTGTCTATGGAGTTTTACAATGAAAGCTCTGGGTCGCTGGTATGCGCTAGTTTCCGTCATTCTGATTTTCCATTCCTTTTCAGCCGATCCGCAGCAATCACTCCAGACACTTGCGCGGCACGTTCCACCTGCCGTTTCCACGGGCATCGCGAAGCCCATCGGTCCGCTCCCCTTAACACAACGGCTGAACCTGTCGATTGTGCTCCCTCTTCGTAATCAGGATCAGCTCACCAGCCTTTTGATCAGGCTCTACGATCCATCCAATCCCGACTATCGTCATTTCCTCACTGTGGCCGAATTCACCGATCAGTTCGGGCCTAAGGTAGAGGATTTCCAGGCTGTCGTGGATTATGTCGAAGCGAACGGCATGAAGGTTTCCAGGAGGCCTGCGAATCGAATGGTGGTCCCAATCAGCGGAACGGTGGAGCAGATCCAGGGAGCTTTCCACGTAGCGATGAAGGCCTTTCGGCATCCTACGGAGAATCGCGATTTCTTCTCAGCCGATCGTGAACCTTCGCTCGATATGAGCGTGCCCGTGGCGCATATCGTGGGTTTGAACAACTATGCGCTTCCGCGGTCCCTGGCGATCAGAGGTAGCGCTGTTCGGGGTCTCAGCAGCGCATCGGTGCAAGGCTCGGGCCCGGATGATTCGTATCTTTCCAGCGACATGAGGGCGGCCTACTACGGCGGCATCGACCTCACCGGCAGCGGCCAGACAGTGGCGTTAATGCAATTCGACGGGTACAACATTGACGATGTGGTAGCGAGTTTCGGCGGAACCGCTTCGGCGACCGCAAGCGGAAGTAGTTACGTGTTGACCTACTCACCTGCTGCAGGAGGAGCAACTTACACGATCCCCATTGAGAATGTGCTCTTGGACGGCGCCACCGGAAGTCCGGGTCAGTTCCTGCTTCCGGCCGACGATGCCGAGCAGGCACTGGACATTGTGCAGGCAATTGGCATGGCTCCGGGATTGAGCCAGGTCCGCGTGTACATCGGTAATTCGGATGCCGACATATTCACGGCAATGGCTTCGGACACAGAGAATCTGGCCAAACAAATAAGCGTCTCGTGGAGTTGGTCCCCCGATGATCCTTCGACGGACGATGCCTTCTTCAACGAGTTTGCCGCACAGGGCCAAAGTGTGTTCGTTGCGTCCGGGGATTCCGGTGCTTACAGTCCGTCTGTTCCGTACTTCTACCCGGCGGAAGACACCTTTGTTACGGCGGTTGGCGGGACCAGCCTGACCACGAACGGGCCGGCTGGAGGTTTGGCGTCGGAGATTGCGTGGGACCAGAGCGGCGGCGGCATCAGTCCCGACGGATTACCGATTCCGAGCTGGCAGGCCGGAGTGGCCAATTCGACGAATGGTGGCTCCGCGACGCTACGAAATGTGCCGGACGTGGCCATGGAAGCAGATTTCGACAACTACGATTGCGACATGGGGTCGTGCGCCGGAACCTGGGCAGGCACCAGCTTCGCCGCGCCGCGATGGGCTGGTTTCATCGCGCTGGTTAACCAACAGGCAGCGGCCGCTGGGGATCCGGCGGTTGGTTTCATGAACCCGTGGCTGTACTCGACCGGCGCGAGTCCCAGCTACGGCAGCGAATTTCACGATGTCGCCGCCGGGGAAAACGGCTATGAGCCCGGGTACGAATTCTACGCGGTCCCTGGCTACGACCTGGTGACCGGATGGGGAAGCCCGGCAGGACAGAATCTGATCGATGGCATGGCGCCCATCGATACCTTGGTGGGATTCGAACTCGCGACTTCGGCGAGCAGCCTGATTATCAACCCAGGGAGTTCCGGCACGACGACCATTGCGGTCATCGACCAGGGCGGATTCGCAGGCAGCGTAGACCTTTCTGTCACTTCCCCTCTGCCCAGCGGCGTAACTGCGTCGTTCTCTACCAACCCCACAGCTGGAACCAGTGTGCTCACGATTTCTGCGAGCATCTCTGCCGTCAGTGGATCGTACCTTGTGACCGTCACCGGAGTCTCGGGAGCGCAGAGCGCAACCACCTACGTGACCGTCAACACGTCCATGAATGCGGTCACGATCAACAGTCCGGTAGCGCCTCAGGTACCTGTGACTTCCCAGGTGTTCAAACCCGGAACGCAAATCCCGATTCAGGGAACCGTGCTCGGCAATCCTCAAAGCTTCAGCGTTCAATGGGCACCGGGAATCTCCCCAGCCACAGGGTGGAGCACATCGGGTATCACGCCGAATCCTGCGTTGACAACGCCCTTCATCGATCAACCAATGGCGACGTGGGATACGTCATCGATTGTTTCTGCCGGCTATTACACCATCCTGCTATCCGCGACTTATCCATCCGCCACGCTAACATCCAGTACGCTCGTCTACCTTGAACCCGATCTGCTTTCAGCGAACTGGCCCAGGTGGCTCGATATTTCACCCTACACCGACTCTGGTGTTGTGCCAATAATTGACGAGAGAGGCAACACCGGCCTGGGGCTCGTGGAGCCTCAATATATCGGTTCGACAGGACAGCCTCGGTATCGTGCATTCTCGCTCGATGGCTCTTCCGATCTCTCGACGTACCTCACATTTGGAAGTTACCTTAATCCCGCATTTGGAAATCTGACCGTCGGCGAAGCCGGTGTGTCCGAGACAGGGGACGCACGAAACTTGGCGGTCATAAATGATGATGCTACCACCTATCAACTGCCATTAAACGGCGAGAATGTGCAGTTTCAGATGTCCCAGGTCGTGCTTGCCGACTTGAAGGGAGACTCGTCGCTGGCAACGGTGGTTTTGGGCATCCAGAACTGGAACGACCTTGCATTTGTTTATGCTTGGGGCTCAGACGGACAGCTTCTTAATTCAAATTTCCCAATCCAGGTTCCGTACACCGACGTTATGAGTATGAATTCGGAGGATCCTGGTCTCGTCGTTGGCGATGTCGATGGGGACGGGAAACAGGAAATCATCGTGCAGGAGTCTACTTCGTCGACCTCATTTACGTTGGGATTATTTGCCAATGATGGGACACCCCGCAGTTGGGCGGCGCCGAGTTTTCCAGGCACGCTTGGCCAGATCATTCTTGCCGACCTGGATCATAACGGCAAACTCGAAACGATTCTGGTCGCAATGCCAATCGACTCGTTTGAAAATATGCTTCACGTTCTCCAGCCGGATGGCACGGAACGAAGCGGATGGCCGCTCGATATTGGCATGGGCTATGTTTTTCTCGCCGCAGGAGATCTGGCCCGCACCGGCTACGATCAAATCGTCGCCGCTACTCATAACAACCTTTTCGTGCTGAATAGCGACGGCACAACCTTCTCGAGCGCCTGGCCTCTGCCCACATCTTCCTTGAATCCGTTCGGGCCCATTGTTCTGGCCGACATTGACGGGGATGGGTATCCTGAGATTCTGACCACCACCGCCGACTATTCTCTTGCCGGAAATTCCAGCAAAGGCAGTACGGTCGTGCGTTCCCCATCCCCCGACGGGAATAGCTTGCGCTCGGCAGTCCAGGTCCAGACGAGCACCCCGGATGACAATACCGCCCCTGCATACTTCGCGCCCACGCTTCACGCTTTTCGCCGGGACGGCACTGTGGCAAGGTCGTGGAAAGTGCTTGGCATACACGGGGAACAACCATTCTATTACCCGCGAATCACGGTGGGCGACTTCAATCACGATGGCTTGACGGACATCGCCGTTGTGAACGGCGTCATCGCCGGAGGCGGAGTTGACGGGTATATCGATGAGGGAACGCTCGAGGTGCTTAGCACGGGTGCACCGTACAACCCGTCCGCGAACGACTGGCCGATGATCTCCCACGACGCGCGCAACAGCGCGACAACCGTTTCAGCGAACCCCGTCACACCACAGGCGGCTACGCCTGCCTTCACGCCAGCCGCCGGAACGTATTCCACCACGCAAATGGTGACCCTATCCGACGCCACCGCCGGCGCGACCATTTACTACACCACAGATGGGACGACACCAGGCACCGGTTCTCCTGTGTACAGCAACTCCATCATAGTTTCGTCCACCGAGACCATCGAGGCAATCGCGATGGCCTCGGGTTATGCCAGCAGCTCGATAGCCACTGCGATGTACACTATCACCCCGCCGGCGGCTGCGCCGACCTTCCTGCCAATTGCCGGAACCTACGCTACCCCGCAAACCGTGACCCTATCCGACGCCACTGCCGGCGCGACCATTTACTACACCACAGATGGGACGACACCAGGCACCGGTTCTCCTGTGTACAGAAACTCCATCATAGTTTCGTCCACCGAGACCATCGAGGCAATCGCGATGGCCTCGGGTTATGCCGGCAGCTCGATAGCCACTGCGGCGTACACTATCACCCCGCCGGCGCCACCGCCGACGTTCCTGCCGGCTGCTGGAGCCTATACATCACCTCAGTCAGTGACCATCTCCGACTTCACGCCTGGCGAGGTGATCTACTACACCACCAACGGCAGCACACCGACCACCGGCTCGACCCTCTACAGCGGACCGGTCTCGGTGCCGGCATCAGAATCCATCCAGGCCATTGCCACCGCCAGCGGCTACTCGTCGAGCACGGTCGCAACGGCCGTCTACACCATCACTCCGCCGGCTGCGGCGCCGGTCTTCAACCCCGCGCCGGGAGCCTACACCTCGACGCAGACGATTTCGATTTCGGACTCCACACCTGGTGAGGTGGTCTACTACACCACCAACGGAACCACGCCGACCACCGGCTCGACCCTCTACAGCGGACCGGTCTCCGTCTCGGCATCAGAAACCATCCAGGCCATCGCCATTGCCAGCGACTGCTCTTCGAGCGCGGTCACAACGGCTGCTTACACCATTACCCCACCCGTCAACGCTTCACCGGTGATCGGTAGCATATCGCCTGCATTTACCAGCGCAGGCGGAACATCATTCACATTGACTGTCAGCGGGACGGGATTTACGTCTGGCGCGGCGGTCTACTGGGGTACCGTCGCTCTGAATACCCAATTTGTGAGTGCAAGTCAGATTACGGCTCAGGTTCCCGCCGCCGACATCGCGAACACGGGAGTTACCGCCATCACCGTACAGACTCTTGCGCCTAATACAAGCACCTCGAACATTCTGCAATTCGAGGTGGATTCCGCTTCAGGTTCAACGCCTTCGCCCGCCTTCACGACTTCGATTGCAACCGTAGCACCAGGGTCGGCTGCGAACTATCCCGTGACCGTGCCAACTTCAGCAACCGATGTTTCTGTGAGCTGCCTGAACCTTCCATCGGGTGCCACCTGCAGCTATTCATCAGCAACAGGCTCGGTAACGATTGCCACAACATCAGGAACTTTGGCAGGAATTTATCGAGTCACAGTGGTCTTCGCTGAGACGATACCCGGAACGACTTCCGCCCTCTTTCTGCTGCCATTGCTCTTGCTGCCGCTGATTACCATCAGAAAACGGTGGCAGGCTCGTGGGATCTGGCTGCTCGCTGGTCTGGCTATTGTGCTCACCGCAGGCGCCGCTGCCGGTTGCGGGGGCGCAGGCAATTTGTCGACAACGCCTTTTCCAACAACGCAACAAGTGACGCATTCAGGAAGTGTGAGCATCACAGTGCAATAATGTTCGAGTGATTTCTCGTCCCGGGTTGACTTCGCTGAGGCATCCGTCGAACCGGCTTCGTCTTTGTCGTCGATTGCGTTGACTGCGCTGCCGGGCAGCACGAAGTAGACCCTTGATGGAACAACGCTGGAGGTTGCCCAGCTTTCTACGAAACGGCTCAGGGTCCAGCATTAAGGTCGCGCCCGGCTAATCCGTCTGCGACTAATCGGTCAGCGTCCGGGTATTGGGGGCAACTCCGGGGGCAACTCTTGCCGAACGCCCGCGAGCGAGTGCGGAAAGTTCTGCATTTTATGCCGATGTTGCGCGAAATCAGCGCTCGTATCGTAGAATCGGGACGAGTATTCGGTAGCGTCTCTGGCCACCACATTCATGTTTCGCCCCTTTTTACTCCGCCTCACCCAGCCCCCAAAGCTATCAAGCATCGATCAAGACGTGATCTCACGTATAGGAGGACGACTCATTGCGGGCGATGCTCGCGGGTTGAACCCCGAGTGCCTTCCTTCTTTCGCATCAACCCGGAATCAGCTACTTCCGAATTGTCGCGGCTCGCTGGCATCAGCTTCTCGACGCGAAGAGTGTCGGGTAGGGAAGGCTAAGGCGCCATGGCGCTCTCAGTTCGTAGGAACCAATCACCGATGCATCGATGCCTGGCGACCATTTTGAGGCTGGATATCGCCCTGCTTGGTACCCAGGCACGTATTCCAAGTCAACTTCAACGCGGGTTTCAAGCGGCCGCACTGTTGCAGCATCCCAATCCTTGTCGAAATCGGACAAAATGAAGAATGGCCCCATGCCAACCGGGAGTTTGGAGATAATCGGCTGGGTCAACATCTGCCGTACGGGCTCGAAATTCGCATATTCGGCTATGGGTTTGAAAGCGTCCAACTCCGGCTCTTTCCAGGAGAGCGACGTAAGCCGGGCTCCAGCCAGGCTATCTATCGCATAACTCGTGCCGGTAACAGTCACACACGCCATTTCCTTCGCGAATCCCCAGAAAACAATGCCACCCAACGTCGCCAGGAAGTTATCCAGATAAAGCTTCGGCATGAAATAGTAGGGTCCTGGAACTCCTGATGTGATCGAACCCTCGGCCAGGTAAGAGAATGGAATGCCGATGCTGTGCTCGTGGTAGGTCATGCTGGGTAGCAGCGTCGGGACGGACATTTGCGCCCTGAACATATCATGAAAGAAGAGGATCACCGGGTGAGTGCCGGGCGGGGTTACTTGTTGGGCGCCGAGTTCAAGGCCGGCCGGCAGCATCTTGCGAACATGCGCGGTGGGCAGTGCGAGGGTTATGCCGCGCATCGTGCCGTAGCCGTTGACATTAATAGCCGCGAAAGGGTTGGCTGGAGTCATAGGTTTTCCTCGCTCTTTGATGTCTCCTGTGAATTGGAGTGATGAGTCGTGCGAATGTTTGTTCTCGGAGCCTCGGGGCATTTAGGGCAGGCTATCGTTCGCCACGCCCTTGCGCACGGCCACACCGTGACGGCGGCCTCTCGGCAACTCGATCCGGCCGCCTTGCGGGGTCTGAAGGTAAAGACCGTGCGCATTGACGACGGATTGAGCGCATTGACGGAACTATCGGCAGGCCACAACGTCCTGGTCGATGCTGCTGCTCCGTACCCTCTCGAGCCCTGTATTCGAGACGGCGTGTTATGGCGGCAGGTTGTGAGTGAGGCCGTACAGCGCACGGAGCGGGTGCTCGACGCCGCCCGCCGCAACCGGCTTCGCATCGCATTTATCAGTTCCTGCGCGACGCTTCCGCTAAGAGAATCGCCGCTTCGCGCGATGGAGCGCGCCTGGCGCCGCTCGGCGTACCCGTACTTTGAAGCAAAGGCGGCGATGGAACAGGCTGTAATCAGGGCAGCAGCGCAAGGCTTGCCGGCCGTCATCGTGAACCCGGCCGCATGTCTGGGGCCATGGGAGTTTCGTGCGGAGAATTCGAGCTTCGTAGGCCTGGTGCTGGCCCGGCGATTGCCGGTGGTGGTGGACAATACGCTGAGCGTCATCGATGTCCGCGACGTGGCAGAGGCCATCGGTAAAGCTCTGGCACGCGAGTTTCTTGGACGGCCAATCGCACTGGCGGGCCACAACGTAAACATGGTTGAACTCGCGCAACAAATCCTCCAGATGGACGGCGCCGGTTGGGCGGCTCCTGCAGCTGTCGATTCGCGCCTCGCTTCGCTGGCGGCTTTTTGGACCTCGGTATCCCTGGCTGCGATCAACCGCACCCCGCCCGATCTGTGGCGAGCCACGCCGCTGGCAGCCGATGGTTTCCCGATGGATCCCTCACCCGAACAAGTCGCCATGGGACTAGCTCTTCACTCCTTGTCTGATACGCTGCGCGATGCTATCGCTTTCCACCGGAAGTTGCGGTGGGCTCAGGCTTGATGGCCCCGGGCTCGGCAGCATCAGGCTCGAAGTCTCTTCCGTAATACCAGTCGGCATCCCACGAAAGCGAGAGCGGAAGCAATTGATCGCTGAGAGTGCCGACCGAATCGCGGCGGATGCAGAAGTCAGGCTTCTGAAAGGCGCGGGAAAGCTTGTTCAGAAGAGCTTCGGTCTGCACATCGCAGAACCCGCGCGCCAGTGCAACCAGATTGCGGATATCATCGATATGTTGCTGTGACCAATCCAGGATGTCTTGCGTCGGATCCGATGCTATTGGCAACGCGGCATCCTCGGTTAAGCCATGAGGAACTGCCGTGAGCAGAGTCTGCAGCCTTTTCTTATCGGCCCGCACGTGCGCATCCAGATTGTTGCGCTCCGATGGCTCGCCCTCAATCGTCTGCTCGCTGATCGACCTCAGCGTTCTGATCAGTTTCAGAACAACCTGCGCGAACTCCTCGTCTGTGGGCATCTTCGCTCCCAGCTCGGCGTAGGAACGCTGGAGATCCTGCGGACCTAAAACGGACGCAACCGCCAACACATTGATGTCGTTGTCCATCTCCATCCGCAGGCGGGTGAACTTCTCCTGCGTCAGGATGATTCGCTCGATCTGATTCCTCCACCGTTGGCCGGCGTTGGCCGGCGCTTTCTTCGCCAGCCGATTGATCGCCGCGTCCAGATCCTTGTCGTACTTGTCTACGTGCTTCAGCGGACTGGCCACTGCTCCGGGACGAGAGGTCATCAGGTTGTTGAGCTGACGGTACAACACCGTCTCGGCAAAGGCCGACGTTACCCCATTGACTGGAAGCGCACTAAGGGCATTCATCAGTTGCCGGCGGCCGGCGCGCCACCTTGCGTCCTTATCCGCATTGCCCCATTCGCGCGAAAGCATCGACTCGATCACCGTCTGCGCATCGATGTTGCTCAGCGCTCGGCGCGCATCCTTTTTGCTGAAGCTAAGTGCTTGCCTGTCCCGGCGTTTAGCAGCACTCCACCCACGCCGGTGGGCAGCCTGGTACATGATCTCGCTGATATGGCAGGGGTCCATCTCGTCCTGAAGGGCTTCAGCCACGAAGTCGGCGGTAATTGGAGGAGCACCCTTCTGGTCGCTGAGCAACGTCGAGAACGCCACGTTGGCGTCGAGCACCCATTCCGCGCCAGGACAGCGCCATCCCAGCCGCTCCGCGAGCGGCTCCTGCAGGGTGCCCACAACAAAGAACGGACGGACCGCCTGGACTGTGCTCACAATGCCACCGTCGCTGGCGGGGAGGGTCGTTGCGACGATACCCAGCTTGCCGACGATGTCGAGAGTCGGGTAGTCGTGAATCTTCACCAGGAGCGTGTCCTCTATCTCCTGGACATCCCTGAGCTCTTTGATCAGGCGTGGGACCCTGACCAACGACTGGTAACAGGCTTTCGTGGGATCCGCGACATCGCGAAACTGCTTCATCGAATAAGCGTTGACGGGGACCTGATTCCCCAGCAGTTCCAGCGCGAGCGCCCTCCCGATCTTGAGGTCCTCGGCCTTGTTGGCCTTGATGGATTTCTTTTCGCGGAGCTCTTCACGCAGGCTCTCTGACCATCTCCACGCCGGGTCTGACGAGGTTCCCAGGCCGGCATTGGGATCCCCTTGAATGATCTCGATCACGGGCTGCACAGTCGCCTTCTGGCCTTCGCCCAACACCGACATAACCTCCGCATCCACGCGCAGGAGAGTTTGCATAGGATTGTCTGAGAAATCATCCTGGTTACTCAGCCAGACACTCTCCGGCCGGGAGAAGTTCGCCACCGACGCTTCGAACCCCTCGACCTCGAGGCGTGCGATCGCGGCGATACAGTTGTCTGCAAAGCTGAATGCCGGAACCAATCCAACGCCGGCAAGATCCCAGGTTCCGGCTGCATTCCGGCGTTGAAATTCCACCGGGATCATGAATGAGAGTTGATATTTGGTCCAATTGCCAATGTTGTTGGTCAACGACAGGATGCTGTCGAAACTGGTCACGATCAGGTAGACATACGCCAAATCCGAACCGTGGGGGCGATCCAGGTGGTCCGCCGGCGGATTCCGCGCCCAGATTTTGAACTGCACATGCTCTTCCTCGCCGTCCAATCCTTTCATCGGAGTCCGCAGGGGCGCGTTGAGGAACTGGTCGACGTACTGTTGCAGTCTCTCTTGCTGGGCGAGCAGTGGAAGCACGCGTACAGTGGCGCTGGAGTACTCGAAGGGGCCGGCGATTTCGTCAATCGCTGTGGTAATTGTCGTATTGAACAGCGGCGGTTTGGGCTCGGTTGCCGACGGCTTCGAATCGAACACTACCCCGCTGGGATCTTTCCAAATGCCGTCGTTGGTGCGCCAGGCAAGGTTTACGCCGGCATCGTATTTAACATCCACATCGATCCAAAAAGGTAACACTGGCTCCAGCTCAGCCACTTTGCCATGGGGTCCGTCCCATTGCCGATGCACCTCCAGTCCCAGGGTGCGAATGATCGGGAGCGAAGGGTAGTCGTAGAGCTTGATGGAATGACCGCCGCTCAGGTCGCCGAGCATGGTCGAATATTCACCAAGCAAGCCGCCGCCGTTGAAGGCCTTCATCTCCATGCAACCATTGGTCAACGACTGATAGCAGATTTGATCAGGTTTGTTGGAGCGGCGAAACTGCTTCAGATTGATGGAATTCTGCACGAAGCCTGCTCCGCCTGGCCGGAACCAGGGCGCCATGCGCGCCAGCATGGCCGAGAACACTCCGGGATCGGTGGGATTGACCGAAGAGATTCTCATGGACTGCGCCAGCCGGCTCGCGTCACGGCTAAAGCCCGCGAATCCCTGCGCGAGATTCGAGGCAATCGTCCATGGCATCATCCCCCCGGCGGGATTGAATGGAATTTGCATGCCTGACGCCGTGTCCCGCTCGATCTCAAGGAAAGTGCGGGTTTCCATGTTCGTGCCGACATAGGCCTGCGGGAAGACATTAGTGGAGAGGCTGACGAGAGTGACCGGGGCGGTGGCATTCTTGACCCATGCGCTGGGCATCTTGTTCACCTTGGCGAGCACCTTGGGAAACCCGTAGACTGTGCGGCCCAGCGGAACCGAATAATCGTCGTCCACAAAAACGTACGGGGTGATGACGGCCCAATCGTGAAATTCCCACTTGCCGCCAACCCACTTGTACCACTCCACGGGGATCATGAAGAACACTTCGATTTGTGCGATCCATCCGACGCGTGCGGCGGCTTCCGCGATCTGCCCGTAATCCAGGACCATAAGATAGACGTAAGGCAACGAAGCGCGGAAGTATCCTGCCTGAGGCGGAACGAAGTTCAACAAGTCGTCGCATACCCGCTGAAGGGTATCCAGCTGCGCGCGCAACGGGAAGACCCGCGCCGACAGTCTGTTGAAGACGAACGGCGGCTGCATCATCAGCGTATTGCCTGTCAGCTTCGGCAGTGTTCGGGTGAACTCTTCGGGCGTCATGGTGCGTTCTCCCTTACTCAGTTCCTCTCAATTACCCAGGCCGGCAGAGCCTCGAGGAATCGCTTGTCCCGCGAGTCCGGAAGGTGCCCATACAGTTGGTTGAATTCGTGCTGTGCGGCGCCCGCCAATCCGTGCGCGACTTGCCGGGCGTAGTCGATCGAACCGTGTGCGTCCATGCGATAGAGCACCCATGAGACGTCGCCATCGGTGCGCCGCTCGCGCGATTCGCTCAGGATGGAACAAAGCCGGCTGCGCTCCGTAGCGCCGGCATTGGCCAGCAGGTGAATCAGCATAAGCGTGCGTTTGCGTTCACGGATGTCGCCGCCAAGTTCCTTCCCATACGAGTGGGCGTCGCCCACCAGGTTGAGCAGATCGTCCTGAATTTGAAACGCTGCGCCAAGAAAAAAGCCGAACCGGATGCATCGGTCCGGGTCGACGGCTCCTCTGGTTCCGATGAGAACGCCGACCCGGCTGGGGTGAATCGTGGCGAGCCAGCAGGTCTTCTTCAATACCATTTCGAGGTAGTCCGCTTCACCGACATCGGTTACATTGTCCCGCCTCCAGCCAAGCTCGAAGGCCTGGCCTTCAGCAGACTCGCGCGCCATGCGCTCCGTCTCCTCCAATATCCGCAGCGACATCTCGGAGCCGAGGATGGCGCGGTTGTCGAGCAGCGGGCGCATGGCGAGCAGCGAAAGCATATCGCCCACGTTGATGGCGATGGGCACCCCCTGGGTTATGTGCATGGCGGGCTTTCCCCGCCGCTGCTCGCTCTCGTCCTCCACATCGTCATGGATGAGCATGGCATTGTGCATCATCTCGATGGAAACCGCCGTCCGCAGCGCCATTTCCATCGGGGTGCCGAAAGCGCGAGCCGTCGCGATGCACAGGCTGGGACGGAATGACCGGCCTCCGCGGCGCGGATAGTCGGCCACCAGATCGTAGAGGTAGCGGCGCGGTTCCGCCGCAGGCAGATATTGAAACAACACCGAGCGGGTTGCGTCGCCGTACTCCCGCAACACCGAAGAGACCAGGTTTTCGTCTGCTGTCTTCATAGTGATGGCGTGACCCTTGCTCAAGAGACGATGACAGTGAGATCGCCTGCCACATTCCCATCTGCTCTTCTTCGAATCAAACCGCGATATTGCCCCGCCGGTTGCTTATCCGCCACTTTGACGCTGATCAGGACTCTCCGTGAATCGCGGATGATTTCGGGAGGTTCGATCGGTGTAGCCGGAACCCCATCGGCGCGGAGTGGGTCGGAAACGAGGCCTGCCAGATCCATGCCGGGATGGAGGTTGGCGGTAACTTCAACGGGGCAGGTCGACGATATCTTCACCGATACCGTGGGCGCAACGCGGGCAGCGGTCGCAAACGGGTGCATTCCGGGTTGCTGCCACGGATTCGGAAGAAACGCGGACATTGCCTGACTCAACGGACGCATCGCCATCAACCATTGTTCGGTGAACGATATCAGCGGGTTGATGGGGGTGAATCCGCCCGGAGCGTTTCCGTAATCGTCGTTCATGGAGTCTCGTCTGATGGGATCGTTAAAGATGCTGCGCGCAGTGTCATGTCCACGGCGCATATACTCATCGATCACGGCGTATGCTGTGTGCACTCCATTCTCCAGCGCCCCGCATACCGCCGCGCCGGTGGCCGCAATCGGATCACGCGGGGCGGCCGGCTCCGGACCGCTGCGGGGCGGCTGCGTCATCGGATTGCGAACCGGGCCGCTGCGTTCCGGCGGCGTGCGTTTTTTGCGTGGGGAAGCGGATTTCATATGCGCACCCTAGGGATGATCATAACCAACAATGTTACGGAGTTCCGGTTTACCGGAGATTGCGTGCGCTGCCAGCAGACCGGAAATAACCGCCGATTCGATGCAGCCACTGTCGAGTCCCGTCGCTGTCCAATCGCCCGCGATAGTCAGATTATCGAATGTCATGTCGAGCGGAGAGATGCGGTAGTTGGGGCTGCCGGGTAAAGACTGCACGTAACGATCGGTGGGGTTGACGTTGGCCGTCCAGAACTGGGTGTCGAATCGTTGCGGACCTGGCGGCAGCGCAGGGTCGCCTTCGGCGGCCAGGATCTCCCAGCGGAAGCCGCCCTCGCGTATGGCCTTCGGCCAAAGCGCTCCCGCGCCAGTGTTGAGGAATTCGATGGCGTTGGCGCGAACCGCCTCGCGCTGCTCCCGATGAAATGTCTCCGCGATGGCGGCGCCATTCTGAGCCGCATCCGGCAGTACGCTGCAAAAATAAGCAATGGATCGAACGGGATTGTTCCAGCCCTCCTCCTGAATGAGATGGCTCATGTCCGCCCATGTGTCGAACGGCTCCACGAAACCGGAAAGGTTCGCTGGAGGATGCGGCCATCCGAGTTCGGCGACACTCTCGCTCATCCATAGCTGGAACGCCTGCGTGGGAACCGTCTTCACATGACTGACCATTTCGCGCCAGCGCTGCTCGCGCTCAATCAGTTCACCGGCAACGTCGGGCAGGACGGCAACGCTGACGCCGAGAACCACAAAATCGAAATCCCTTGAGACCTTGAGTTTCTTGACTCCGGCGCGGTGCTGTTCCCAGACGGACTCAAAGGCTCGACCATTGCGCGCCATGGCACTGCCGTTTACGATCTGCGCATAATCGGGTTGCGAAGGCCAGCTTGGAACATTGTTGACTTCGATCAGGGGTTGGTATTCGCCGCCCCCGGAGACCTTCGCCTGCACATCGAATTCGAGAGTCTCCACGTAAGCGGACTCGCCTGCCTGCGGAGCCGACAACCCCACATTGCGCAAACGATGGAAGAACTCGAACCGCACTCCGCGCTGCTTCAACACCTGGTAGAGCGGCGCGAAAACGACGTCTCCCATGCCTGCGCTCATTCGCCAGAACAAGGAACCGCGGTAGGTGAAAAACATGCGCATGGCGCCGCGGAGCGCCACGCCCGCCGCCAACCGCGGACGGGTGCTGTCGCCACCTTCGAAGGCAAAGGCAAGATCGTAGATGCCGCGCATGAAGCCCGAATCGAGCGCTTGCTCGGATGCGCCATTCGCGCGCAGCCACTCCCGCCAGTCGTAGTCGTTGATGGCATCGAAGCCGCGCGGATCGAGCGCCAATCCACCGCGGATGGAGCCGCGCAGAATTGCCAGGATCAGATCGATCACCTGCCACACACGACGCACTTCGCGGTCGTCCTCAACAATCGAGGCAAGATGACGGCGGGCCGCCACCGACAAGCCTTCAATGAGTTGTGCGACTGGCGAGGATACGCCAGAGAACAACTGCGGGAAAAAAGCATCAGCAGCCTGGCGCAAGAGTTCGCTGGCTTCGAGGACAGCCGCAGTCGTGGCGAGCTGACCGTATCGAAGCAAGGCACTAATGGCTGAAGTCAGCGCCTCCGGTCCAGATGGAGTTGCGCGGCCCGCGGCGTCGGCGGTGTCCGCGGCGTGCGCCGTTTTCATCGCTCCTGCCGAGCGAAGCAATTCGACAATCAGAATCACGGCTTGGCGAAGGTACGCGGTTACGGTGAACGGATCGCCGCTTGCAGGGTCGCCGGGCTCACCCTTGCCGGGAGGAAAATGTGCCAGCCAGAAAGCCCATCCATCGGGTCCGCGGTCGGCCACGCCTACATCGGGCGCTGGTTTGAACGCGTCGCTCCAGCTGGCAAATCGGCTGTTCGGAAATGCCAGGTTGCGTTCGGCGTAGCACTCCCTCATCAGGCGAAACGCGTTCTCATAAAAGCCCATCCACAGATGAAGGCCGTGTTCCTCCACGCGCTCAGCTACGCCGCGCCCGGAAGCGCCCTTTCCGCCCAGCCGCCATCCCATCTGATAGACGGTGACCTGGTAGCGGCCCATGTGCTCCGGACGGGTGAGTTCAAAAGCTGCCGCGAGCGACGCGCAGCCGCCTCCGATGACAGCCACGCGCACCGGCGGCTCATTCGAATCTGCCATCAGCGCGAGCCCCTCGCACACCAGGTGGCTGGGCGAGGCAGGTTTTGTGGGAGCCTCGTCTCGTCATTTCCGTGAGCTTGCACAATCTGGCTGGCAGTGAGTCCGTGCGCGGTGCTCAGATCGGCGCCACAGAGATCGGCACACCTCAGAAAGGTCGATGCCAGGCTGGCGTCGCGCAAATCCGCGCCGGAGAGATCGGCGGAGAACAGATCCGCACCGTCGATTTTGGCATAGCGGAGGTCCGAGCCGCGCAGGTTTGTCTTGCGCAGAATTGCCCGTTCCAGGCTCGCCCATTTGAGATTCGCGTGCTGAAGATCGGTCTCCAGTAAAAAGGCTCGATTCAGGTCGGCATGAGCGAGTCGCGCGTTCGCCAGGCGAGCACCGTTGAGCATCACCACGCCTGGGTTCAGACCGCGGAACGCGTTCCAGTTTTCAGCCCCGGATTCCAGCAGGTGAACCAGGTCCTCGAACACGAAAAATCGACCCTTCTCTTTCTGTTTAAGCAGCTTTCGACTGTCTGAGGATTACTTGAAAGCCCCAATTCGTCAAGCAAAATCGCAATCCGCGTCCGGCCTGCGCTCCCGCTAGGCAGGAAGCGGGGATAAGCCGAGACGAGAGATCAGGTGTCCAAACTCAGGATTGTCCCGAAGCACGTCGAAGCGAGGATCGACATTGACCCAGACCAATTGCCGGATTCGCTTTTGAAACGCAGCTTCAAGACACTTCATCGACTCATCCTGTTCTCCGAGTCCTGCGTGGACCAGAGCCGTATTCAGAGGCGATACCCATGCCTGCTCCTCGAGCCGATGCAGGTTCTGAAGCGTCCGATGGGCGAGGTCGCGGCGGCCCATGCGCGCATAGCAATAACCGATCTCGGCCAAAGCCGAAGGTACTTGTCCCATGATATCGGCGGCGTCCTGGAAGCTTTTCAGGGCCTCCTCGTTCCGGCCCTGTTCCAGGAGCACCCGGCCCAACGACCAATGCGCATGCCCGAAGCCCGGGTTCGAATTCAACGTGCCGCGCAGCGTAGTTGCGGACTCGTCCCATTGGCGCATCCTGTACAGACACCCACCTACCGCGGTGCTGACAATCGGCGACAGAGGGTCCAGGCGAAGGGCATGCCGCATCTCACGCAGCGCCTCATCCAGGCGGCCCAGCGGGGTCAGAAAGTCCAACCCATAGTGAAAATGGACCTCGGCCAACCCTGGATCCGCAGCCAACGTTCGATCGAAGGTATTGCCGGCCGCGACCCAATCCCAATCCCACCCGGCCTGGGTAATTGCGAGATTGCAAAGACCCGGTATGGAGTTCGGCTGCAGGCGCAGTGCAGCCGCCAGCGCGGCTCTTACAGCGGGCACGGCTTCGGAAACCGGTTCAAGCCCATACCAATCAAGCCTCATGTGTGTTTCCGCGATCCCAATCCATGCGGGCGCGAACCCGGGATCGATGGCAGCGGAGCGGCGGAACAGGTCCAGCGCACGCTTGAACTCCTCCGCCGTTTCCTGATTGAAGGCGAATCGACCGTGCAGATAAAGATCGTACGCTTCCGATGAGGGCTTTTTTCCGGTGGGTTCCAATTGCGAAAACCTTGCTCCCAGTTGCAGCCGTAGTTTTTCAAGCACCGCGGCAGTCAACTCATCCTGTAGCGCGAACAAATCGCGGACTTGCGCATCGAAACGCTTCGACCATATCTGATACCCATCGATGGTCTGGCTTAGCTGCATCGTAAGCCGAAGGTTATCGCCCGACCGCCGGAGGCTTCCATGCAACAGAAGGTTAGCTCCGAGGCGCTTGCCGATATCTCGCACATCGGGTGTGGTTCCTTTGCACTGAAATGAAGAGCTGCGGGAAACCACACGCAGACCCTCGATCTGCGTCAGGCCATCGATCAGTTCCTCGGCCAGTCCGTCGCAAATATACTCGTTTTCGGGGTCCGGACTGATATTGATAAGCGGCAGAACAGCAATAGTGCGCGAATCCACCGAGTCCGCCTGCACAGCGGACGAATCGCTCTTCCCTGACTCGGCGTTCAGATCCGCAAGCATCTCCCGTATCGTCTTGTATCGTTCCGCCGCTTTTCTTGAGAGAGCGCGGCGAGTTACGGTCTCCGCGGCAGCCGGGATATCGGGCCTGGCATCGCACATTGGCGCGGGATCGAGCGTCTGCGCGGCATGCAGCACGGCCACGGTATTGTCGCCCTTGAAAGGCATTCTGCCCGTGAGCAGCCGGTAGAGGATCACACCGAAGGAGAAGACATCGGCGCGCTCATCTACCTCTTCGCCGCGAGCCTGTTCGGGGGCCATGTACCCAACAGTTCCGACGGCCATGCCGGCAAAGATGCTCAGAGCCTCTGTCTCCGAATCCGGGCTGTATTGGCGAGCGATCGTAGCCACGCCGAAATCCAGAATCTTGATCTGTCCGTCGTCGCGGACCAGAATGTTTGCTGGCTTCAAATCGCGATGAATGACGCCGGCTGCGTGTGCCGCGGCGATCGCGTCGCCGATGGCCACAGCCATTGACAATGCGCGCTCCAGGGCAAAGCCGCCGCTCGGAATCAACTGGTGCAGCGGCCGCCCTTGAACAAATTCCATCACAATGCAAGTCATTCCGCAGTGGACGAGAATGTCGTAAACAGTGACGATGCCGGGATGATTGAGCGACGAGGTCAACTGCGCCTCGCGAAGCAGAGCAGCTTCGAGCGTCGGGTCCGGAGATTTGGGCTGAATGACCTTGATGGCGACATCGCGCTGCAGGCGGCTGTCATGCGCCTTGTAGACGACCCCCATGCCTCCGGATCCTATGACCGACTCGATCTGGTAAGGCCCGAGTCGCGCCCCAGGGACGAGCGGCACCGCGCTGGCTTCCGGCTGGCCGGGGTCAGTGATAACGCCGTGTGCGATGGGGCTCCCGCTCCCGGGCATCATTTTCATAGCATACAACGTTCATAGTTGAGCCCGGAGTCCCTGTGAGGACGTAGCCTCTCAGGCGTCAATTACACCGCAAGTGTTTGCAGCACTGCGCGCGCCGCGCGGAGGTCGGGGGTGTCGAAGCCTTCGGTAAAGGTGCCGTATACGGCCGCTAATTCATCCCGCTCCTGCGATACAGGCCCGAGTTTTTCCCGCACGCGACAGAGAGTGACCAGCGACCGGAGTTCGAGCATCTTCGCCTCCTGCGCCCGCGCCAAACAGAGCGACTCCCGAATGCTGCTCTCGGCTTCGGCGAGTCGCGCAGCCAGATCCGTGTCCGGCGCGGCCTTTGCCGGATCACCGGCGCCGAGCGCTTGCGCGAAGAGAAACGCTCCCCGCTGGCGATAGAGCTCAGGCTCGAACAATCCTTCTCCGAAGGTCCGGGCCAGATTCATTGCAATATCGAGCGTTTTGAAAGCATTCTCCCACTCGCCGGCCTTCCACTGCACGCCCGCAAGGATTGAATAATGCATCACCACAAGAATGCCGTTTCCGGCCTGCCGATATCTCTCGGTTGCCTCGCGCACCTTGGCGCTGACTTCCTCCGGCTTTCCCAGTTCGGATGTGGCCCAGCCGCGGTAGGTGATCAGGGTAGGCTCGTAGAAACCGAGCCGCTCCGCGTGTACGATTTCGAGCGCTTCATCGCAAAATTTGAAGAGGCCTTCCGCATCGCCTTGCAACATGGCCTGCGAGGATCGGCACGCTAACGAGAAGGCGGTCGTGGGCGGGTGTCCGATCTCCCGCGCCAGCGAGACGCAACGCTCGCTGGCTGCCAGGCCTTGCTCCGGGAAACCCAGCATCCACAGGGAGGACGCTTCATAAAACAACAAGCCGGCGCAGGATGACAGGCTGAGCATCCGCGCGATCAGCCGTTCCCGCTCCACGTCAAGCATTGCCAGAGCGGCCTCGGCATGATCGACACCAAGGCGGAAATCGCCGCGTGCCCACCGGGTGGCCGAGCAACACTGTTGCGCGATGGTCAGAAGCAACGGATCGCCAACCATTTTGGCGAGTTCAAACACTTCATTGGCGAGCGGGAGCGACTGCGTGACGCGGCCGGAGACGAAGTGATAGGCATGGGTTCCGGTCAGGATCGTAAAGCGGTGAGGACTGCTGGGGAGCAGTTGCAACAACTCCGCTGCCCGCCGATATACCCCCTCAAGCTCCCCTGACGCCCAACCTTGCGCGGCAATCAACGCCGGAATGAGGGCTACCAGGAATTCCAGCTCCTGCGGCTCCCGGTCCTCCGCCGGCAGTTCGCTAACCAGCTCCAGGCCCCGTTTGATATGGATAATCGCTTCGTGATTGGCCGCGCGGCCGAGCGCCTGTTGGCCCGCGAGCAGCCAGAACTTCACGGCATCCACGGCGCGTCCGGCCGCGCTGAAGTGTTCCGCGACAAGTTCAGGATGCAGCCTGGCTGTATCGGGAAAGCGCGTGGTAAGAGACTCGGCGATGCGCTCGTGGAGTCCGCGGCGCGACTTCCGGAGCAGCGACTGATAGGCGGTGTCCCGAACCAGCGCATGCTTGAAGATGTACGTCTCCTCTGGAGCATCTTCTCGTTTCGAGAGCAGTTCGGCGGCAGTCAGCCGGTCGAGGCCATGTCTCAATTCCGAATCACTCTCGCCGGCAACGGAAGTCAACAGCGCGAAGCTGAACTCGCGTCCGATGGTCGCGGCAATCTGCGCAATCGTCTTTGCGGGACCCAGGCGATCAAGACGTGCGTTCAGCGAGCCCTGCACGGTCGACGGAATGAGGTCGAGTGGGAGGGGGCCGGAGAGCTCGAAGCGATCTTCCCGCTCCACCAGCACTCCAAGTTCAAGCACCGCCTTGGTGATTTCCTCCACGAACAGCGGCACTCCGTCGGTGCGGGCCACAATCTGGCTGAGCACCTCGGCCGGTATTGATTTGCCGCGAGCCAGGCTTGTCGCGATCCGGCTCGTGTCGCTGGGCCTCAGGCGGCTGAGCTCCATCGACGACACTTTGCCGTTCATGTGCCATGGCGCCACAAAGTCCGGGCGGGAGGTGAGGATCACGAGCAGCGGATCCGCAGGCAAGGATTGAAGTATTGAACTCAGAAGCTCGAGTGTGGTGGGATCGATCCAGTGCACATCCTCTACGACCCACACTGTTGGTCCGTCGTGCGCCACCGCCAAAAGCCACGTCGACAGTGTGTGGAGAGTCCGTTCGCGCCGCTTCTGCGGTGTGTAATGGATAAGCAGATCCTCGCCTGCGGGCGGAATCGATAGTAAGTCGGCCATCAGCGCAAGCGTTTCATCGCTCCACACACCGCGTTTTGCCAGGCGCTGCCCGATCGCGGCGCGCTTGTCCTCATCGCTGGTCTCGCGCGTGAATCCGAGCTGTCGCTCGAGCATTCCGACGATCGGGAACAGCGGCGTGCTCTGCGCGTAGGGTGTGCAAAAGCATTCCAACTGCGTCGCGGCATGGTGCTCCACGCCCCTCCGGAATGAGTCCACAATGCGTGATTTGCCGATGCCGGCCTCGCCCTGAACCAGAACTGCATGACCACCGGACTTCAAAACGCTGCTCCACCGTTCGTCCAGCAGCGTCAACTCTCGGTCGCGTCCCATCAGCGGCGTCAATCCGGTGCTGCGCTGGACATCGAGCCGGCTCTGTGCGCCGCTCTCCCGCAGAGCACAATACAGGGTCACCTCTTTGGCAAGCCCCTTGATCTCATGGGCGCCGAGGGGTTGGAAATCGAAGAAGCCGCGTACCAATCGATGCGTATCTTCGCTAACAAGCACGGTTCCGGGTGTGGCAATGTTTTGGATACGCGCCGCAAGATTGGGGGTCATGCCGAGAGCCAATTGCTCGCGCCGACCACTCCCTCCAACTTCGCCCACCACAACCGGCCCAGTATGGATTCCAATGCGCACGCTCAGAGCGATGCCGCGTTCGGTATAAATTGACGGAGTAACCTTCGCCAGATCGTCTACGATCTCCAGCGCGGCGCACACTGCCCTGCGGGCGTCATCTTCATGTGCGATGGGATAGCCGAAGTACACCAGCACGCCATCGCCGAGGTATTGGGCAATGTGTCCGTCGTGGCGGCGGATTGCGGCTTCGCATACCGAGTGATAAGTGCCGGTGAGTTCGCGCAAGTCTTCGGGGTCCAGCGATTCCGAAAGCTTGGTCGAACCGACGAGGTCGCAGAAGAGCACCGTCAGATGGCGAAGCTCAGCCGCCTCCGCGGGAGCCACACGAAACTGTGTGCCGCAGTATCCGCAGAATCTTGTTCCAACGGGATTCTCTTCGTGGCAGTTGCCGCAGCGCATAATCCAGCCAACCCAATTCATTATGCACCTTCAACCAGGGATATGGCCGGTCGTCGGACGCAATGCGCATCAGCATGTAAACCTCATCCGCGCGGGCTGAACACCGCAGCAGCATGGCCGTTGTCGGCGTTGGGGTAGCTCAGCGTTACGGGAAGCCCGGTTACCGAAAATGCTCCCCACGGATTGTTCTCTCCGCCGCCTTTGACGTCCGTCGCCAAACTGCGTAGGCCTGGGATAAAGTCGTCGCAGGCTTCGATGTGTACCCATGCAGGCATTACCCGCACCTCGCTGTGATGGAAAGACCGCTCAAGGTAAGACACCACGAGCCGGTCCGCGGGCAGCACACCCAGCAACGGGTGCGAAAGCGACTGAATAACGGGTGCGGCGGCCGAAAAAACAGAGCTCGGCCGGGACGGAGAAGACTCTGCGCGACTGGCAATCTTGAAGTTCCCGCGCGCGTGGCCAGTGCTCACTTCCAGAACGCCGGGCTTCGAGCGCATTCCGAAGGCCGGCAACTTTCTGTAGCCCCAGCCGATGAGCCGTTCTCCCAGTATCGATGCGGCGCTGTCGGTGTACGTTCCGAGCACGAAGGCGAAATCACGCTGTGGACTGCCTCGCTGCGCACTGCGACAGGGTGCCGTCACAACGATCTCGTTGTAGGTACCGATGACTCTCGAGGCTCTCTCGCTCGTGCGGCGGCCGATGGCTGCCCCCAGACGCGCCGCCTGCCGGGCCCCCGTGCTTGCAGTCATCCCAGCTCCAATCGCGGCGCCAACCGCGGCCCCTGTTGCAACTCCCCAACACCAGCCCAAAGGTCCGAGCCACATCCCGAGCGCACCCCCGTTGGCCGCGCCGGCAGCTCCGCCAATGCCAACGCCAACCGTCGCTCCCGCACTCACCCCGAGTCCGAGACCTGCCGCGCCTCCCGCCAGTTCCCACCATTGATGCGCCGAAACTCCGCCAAAGTCGATCAAGCCATCGTGAACGCGCCAGACCTCTATGATGACGGGATGCTTTCCCTTGGGAACGTGAGGAAGGTGCGGCAAAGACAACCGGGCGTCGGGCGGCAAACAGGATCGAAGCGCGCTCGCATCCACCAGCACGGGGCAAACCAGCGTATCGATCCGGGCCGTGCTGTATGTCGGATAAGGCGAAGTCATGTCCCGGCCCTCTCATCCCACCGTTAAAAATCTACCCGGCGTGCGCCATCCAGAGACAGTGCGAAGTCTGGTCCATACACCCTGGAGGGAGTCTGAAAGCCCGGTTTCCATTCACCGGCAAGACACTTTTCAGTCACAGCGACGGCGCTTAGGGCCGTGAACCAGTAGACGTCTCCGGTGTGCAGCCGCGACCGGGCGCACCGGCCGCTCGCGTCTCTCGCCTCGGCTACCAGGATTCCCCAAGCCGCGCTGCTCTCCCGTGGGGACGGGTCGCGGGCAAACAACTTCATCTGCGCCTTGAGCGCTGCCTGCCACGGCGGAGTTGCGAGCAGCCAGCCCCAATACTGATTCGCGGTCATGGCGCTCCACACCTGAACGCTGGCGCGCATGTAGGTCTCGATGTTCCCAATGCCGGTGCTGAAGAAAGCCGACGAGGTGTCGCCCAGATTCACCGCGAGACTAAGCTGCGGACCACGCCCATAGTCAAAAGCGTGCACCAGCGAGCCGGGCGCGACCGAGACAAGTCTTCCGTTACGCCGCACCCGGACTCCCTGGCCGCCCATCTCGAGGATCGTCTTGAGGGAGCCGGTTGACGTCGGCTCCGATTTGTCAAATCCAAGCTTCAACGAATTGGCGCCGGGCAGCAACTGAGCCACGTGCGCCAACAGGCAGTCCGACGCAACCACGTCAAAACCTGCCGCGGGCATCAACATCACTTTGTTGAACACAGCCCGGTCGTGCCATTGAGCCGTTGGCTCGATGGTGGCCGAATCACCTGTGATGTCGAGATAATGGGTCCCTGTCGCGACGCAGGCTTCCATCAACGGACCAGCGGTTGTCGCGAATGGTCCCGCCGCATTCACCAGAACTTTTGCGCCGGCCGTCAAGCGGTGCAAAGAATTGGGCTCATGCACATGCGCGAGCTTCCACGCCAGGCCGTAGCCGGAAGCCATCGACCTGATCGCGTCTTCATTGCGCCCCGCGATGACGGGTCTTAGCCCCCGGTCAATGGCTCGCTGGACGATCAGCCGGCCGGAGTGTCCGGTGGCTCCATAGATCGCGAGATCCGGCAGGTTCATGTTCAGAATGCCAACTTCAGACCAACGCTGACGTAGCGCGGAGGATAAGCCGATGTAAACGACAACGGCTGGCTGAGTTGCGAAACAGATGTGGGCGCGGAGCCCTTGACGTTATAGGGTCCGTTCAACAGTGTGCCGCCATTTGGAAGTGCGTAGGCAGGGTTCGCCGGAAAGATGTTATTCACGGCAGCGAAATTGGTCCGGTTGAGAAGGTTCTGTACTTCCGCAATCAGGTCGAGCTTCACCTCTTCCTTTCGCTCGAAGTAGAACGACTTTGACCCTCTGGCATCGAAACTGGCGAATGCGTCGCCTCGTCCCTGATTACGCGGCTCGTTCCATGGACGCGCTTCGCTCGTGTGTCCGATTGTGCCGTTTCCCGCCACACCGCTGAGGCCGGGCACAAGAGTGGTAAAAGGAATTCCGGAATGGGCGCTCAAGACGGGCGAAAGGGAAATGCCGGAGAACGCTTTTACCCAGCCGTTCCCATCGCGTTTGAATGGTGTAGTGTAGACCGCGTTGGCGGCGAGGTTGCTTGTGACGTTGAAATCCGAGATACTCCAGTCTCTGCTTAACTCGCCCGGCCGAAATGGAATGCTAAGGGAACTGAAGTCGCTTGTGTCGTCCAGGGCGCGGCTGAGGGTGTAGTTGGCCTGAAACTGCCAGCCCCGAATATAACGACGGGTCAAGGCGATGGTAAGGCCGTTATAGATGCCGCTTGCGACGGATCCGTACACGTCGTTCTGGAAGACCAGGCTATTGGGTACGCCGGCTGTCGTTCCCGATGTCGGAACATAGCAGGGCCCAACAAAAGAATCGATCGACGTCGTGTACAGGGCAGGGTTCACAACGTTACAGGGGGCCTGCTGATAATTCCCTTCGTCAACCTGTTCAATATGCACGCTGCGATAGCGGTTATATCCGACCTCGACCGACTGGTTCCGGCCGAGTTGACGGGCGACGCTGACGCTGACCTGGATAGAATACTCGGGCTTGAAGTTAGGAGCCAGAGTGGAAAAGATACTTCCGAATGCCGTCGGTCCGGGAGGGTTGATCGACCATCCAATGGATGCCATATCGGCGGGCGAAAGCGCTGGGTTTGGATCGGCAACCGTGGCTTGGGACGCTGCAATGGCCCAGGCAGCAAAGATGGACGGGAACGGAGGCGAAGGGAGCCCGGCCGACAACGCTCCCTGATTGATGTATTTGCCGCTGGTGCCGATGGCGTTGAGGTAAAACGGCACCGTGAACAAGACGGGCGCGACGAACAATCCACCGCCGGCCCGGATGACGGTTTTACCGCCTCCACCGGGATTCCAGGCAATGCCGGTACGAGGTGAGAGATAGGTGCTGTGGGGGATCGGAGACGGCGCGGCGTCGAAATCGAGTCTCACCCCGTAGTTCACGGTCAACGTGTCGGAAACCTTCCAGGCGTCCTGGCCATATAAGCCGAGAGACTGATCCCAGGATGACCAGAGTGTGTTCGAGTTGGGGTTGGATTGCAGCAGCGCGATAGGCGTTCCGGCGATGAAAGACTGAACCGCGGTCAAGTTGGTTGAGGACGGGCCCGCCGCCGAGTAACCCTGGCTGACGTTATAGGCGGCAAGCGCTGACTGGTCGCTCGGAGGCAGAAGAGAAATCAACGGGATGGCGCCCTCGACAAACTGCCATTGTCCGCCAAACCAGAGCTGCTCATTAATGCTGTATTTGTCGGGCCGGTAGGAGACTCCGAATTTGAATGTATGCGTGCCCTTCTGCAGATACAACCCATCGTCAAACTGGAACCTTCTGACCAAAGCTGTGTAAGGCACTGAGAATGGTGTACCCAGGACGATCGAACTTCCGGCCACCAGATCGATTTCGGAACCGCCCTTCTGCGGCGCGCCGATCGTCAGCGTATTCGAAGGAACCGCTTGCACGCGCAGGACATTGACCAGCGAGGGACTGAAGGTGTGGGTCCAGGCTGTGGTGAGTGTGTAGTCGCTGCGGTGATCGAAAGTTGAACTGGGCGGCCGCGGCGCCACGGTGTCTCCCTCGTTCATCAACGAGAAGCGCACCATAATGTTGTTTCCTGTTCCGGGCATGTAGTCCGCGCGCGACACCCAGTTGCTATAGCGGCCTCTGGGCGTGGTGTAGCCGGGTATGCCGCGCACCAGCGCAAGCGAGGAGATGATTCCGTCAAAGCTCCCTTGATTCGGCTCTACCAGCGCATTCAGAATCGGATCGGCGAGCGGAGCACCGAAGACCGGCGATGCGAGCAATGCTGCGCCGATTGGAGCGAGCGGACCCCCTAGACTTGCGAGCTGAGTGAGGTAACAAAGCTGGGTCACCTGTGCCGGCGGCCCGGGGCACTTGCCTCCACTGTAGCCGTTGGTTTGGGCGGACACAGGCTGAAACTCCGTCGTCCCGGAATAATTCTGGGAGGTCGCGAAGTCGAGGTGTTGGTATTCGAAGGCGGTGAACAAAAAGAGTTTGTCGCGCTTGATAGGGCCGCCGAATGTTCCGCTGGGAATGAAACTCTGCTCGAACGGCTTTGAACCGGGGGCAATCAGCCGGTTGAAATAATCGACAGAGTCGAGGTTTTCGTCATGGAAATAGGCGGAAACACTTCCGTGAGGGGTATTGGTTCCGCTCTTGGTGATGAAATTGATGGCCGTCCCCACAGTGTTTCCAAACTCGGCGGCAAACGAGCTGCGATTGACCTGGAACTCCTGGATTGAGTCAAGTGGAACATTCCGGACTCTGGGCGCTCCCGACCCGTAGTCGTTCTCGCCTCCGTCGATGGTGATCAGATTGTTGCGCCCGTTGCTGCCGCCGATCGAGAATCCCGATGATAGGTATCCGGTGCCCACATTCGGATCCTGTACGGAAGCGGCGTTGGAGTTGTTCACCCCCGGGACCGTATAAATCAAATCCGTGAATAAGCGAGCTACGTTCGGAAGATTCTCAACCTGAACCTGATTTACCGTGTCGGCCTGCTGGGTCTGTTCCGTATCGATTAAAGACTGTCGGTCGGTTACCTCAACCACCTGATTGACGGTTCCGATCTTCAGATGAATGTCGTAATTCACGGCCGCACCGACCGTAAGAACGAGAACGTCGACAACCGCCTTGCTGAAGCCTTCCTTTTCGGCAGTCATCTTGTAAACGCCGGGAGGAAGCGCGGGCATTTGATAGCTGCCGGCGTCCCCCGAAGTTAAGGTTCTGGTGACACCGGTGGCCGGGTTCGTCAATGTAATGACGGCGTTTTCGACCAGGAGTCCGGACGAATCGAAGATAGTGCCCTTCAGGGTTGCGGCGTCGTAGCTGACTTGTGCGTGGGCCAGAGCCGGGGCGCAAAGGGCCGCGAATAGAATCGCTCTTGCAATGCCTGGTGCGCCTGCTCTTGCATTCATAGTGGATTGTCTCCGCGTTGCCACAACAGAGCCCGGACGACCTGAACCGCCCCAAACCACAGGTCTTGGCCGCTTGACGATAATTCCCTTGGATAAGGTTTGGGGAAGCCTCTGGAGCCATATGCTACAGGCTTTTACGGACGGTAGCAATCAGGTTCTTTCACCATTGGCGAGCATGGGAGGGTAGATAGTAGTGATTTTCCACGGCGCTTGCAATTCGTACGAGCCCAGCACGGATCGATCGATCCCCGGAGACCGGCCAGATGCGGGGTAACGCCCGCACTCGTAGCCGGGCACGAATGCGACATCGACCTCGACCGTCGTTTGCAGTGGGCGCAGGGTTGCCGCTTCCCACTGAATGTGGAAGTCGCTGGTCACGAAAAACGGTCCAACCGCGGCGGGCATCATCGAGACGATGGGACGACTGAGCATCTCGCGGATGGGGCTGAAGTTGGGCAATTCAGCGAGGGGCCGAAAGTTATTCTCTCCGTGAGTATTCCAGGCGAGAGAAGTAAGTCGCCGTCCGCAGGGGTTGTACACCGTATATTGATTGGCCGTAACCTTCAGGTTCGTGAGTTCCTTGGGCAGCCCCCATAAGAACCGCCCTCCGATGGTTGCGAAGAAGCTGTCGAGGTAACCCTTCACCAGATAGTAGTAGGGGCCGGGATATCCGGGAATGAGAGTTGTGCGAGACAGGAATGCAAAAGGAATCGCGATGAAGTGTTCGTGATACGTCATGCTCGGAAGAAGGTTGGGGAACGATAGCTCAGCCCGATACATGTCGTTGAACAGCAGAATGATCGGGTGCGTGCCCTTCGGTGTCACGTCCTGGTCGCCGAGCTCCAGGCCGGCAGGCAGCAGGTTGCGCACGGAATCCGTTGGACGAGCCAGGGTGACTCCGCGCATATGACCATAGCCGCCCAGGTTGATCAGGCCAAATGGAAAAGGAGTGGACATTGGAATTCCTCGATGCTGGATGTTGTCACGACCCTGGCCGGTAACTCAAGACGGTCGCGGAGCCCCGTATTCCGCAAAGAAGAAAACTATCGGGCTTTCGCTCTGCTCCTGCGTATCTTGGGCCCAGTCTCTTGCGCCGCCGGCGGTTCCGTGATGGTCACGCTGATTAGGCCGACTTCCCGTCCAACTGCTGTAATGCAGCCCTGATAGGTTCCCGCCGCCTGAGTGGGTGCAACCTGCAGCTCCACGCACACCATGGCGCCCTGGCGGGAGATCGAAATCCCGGTCAGGTTTTCGACCTCGGCAACCAACGGCAGGTACTCGCAGCCTGGCGTCAGACTGGCCATGACTTCGGTGGGTCGCTGGGATGAAACGCGCACGGAAACAGACGACGCGGTCCCAACGCCGTGTTGACTCACTCCGCCGGGATTCCAAATCTGTTGCGGGATATTTGGCCAGCTGGCCGGCAGGAAGGCCGACCACATGTCGGTCCACGTCTTGAGCGCCGTAACCCATTGCTCCATTGGCGCTGCCATCGAACCCCAGGGATTCGTCGCGCGGCCGTAGTTCAGTCCGTCATTGTTCATCGGTCCCCCGTTTTCCGTGTCGTTGGGTTCGCTTCGCACCCTGCTCGTGTGCCGCCTGCATTGTTTCTGTGACAGTATAGCCGTTGTTGAGGCTGCGCGGCCTCGAATTCGGCGTTTTTACACCAATTCCCCGCGCACCTATGCCAGCGGAAAGGTTCGTCTGCAATTATCATTCCTCTGCAAGGGCTGTGAGCGGAATCAGCCAAGCTGGTGGGCAGCGGGTCCAAGGCAAGGTTAGCACTTGCGCCCCAATGGGGCATGGTCAATCTTCAGTCGAGGGGCCGGGATCGGGACTTATGAAGTAGCAGGGGCCGGGCATGGATTGGCAACATGATACCGCACCGGCTTTAACCAATCAATCGATGTAAGATGACGGGCGCAACTCCGGCCTGACGTTTGTGAGCGGATGCTGAGCCTTCTGCATTTCACGCCCGTTTTATTAGAATTCAGAGTTTGTACCCTGGATTTGGGACGTGTAATCCGTAGCGTCTCTGGCCACCAAATTCTAAAATCGTTAGCTTTAACAGTGAGATTACCCCCGGCAGAGCCGGGGGCTTCTTTTTGTGAGCCGCTCGAAGCGGCTTGTGCGGGGTCGCTTACGCGGCCCCGATTGAGTTGGGCC
>Ga0302319_10002586_pt1 | contig 38794 bp, 42 predicted proteins | sample Bog_T0_2_FD_203319 | JGI IMG/M metagenome (GOLD analysis project Ga0302319, IMG submission 203319) | Peat permafrost microbial communities from Stordalen Mire near Abisko, Sweden - Bog_T0_2 | ecosystem: Environmental > Terrestrial > Soil > Wetlands > Peat | place: Sweden: Abisko, Stordalen Mire... | reverse complement strand
TAATCGAACAACTGCCTATCACGATTTTGTTTGCATGATGACCCAACAAGAAACCCCGGGCTTCAGCCCGGGGAGTACGTCATTCTAGTTCAATGTTTGTCCAATGACCATACGCCCCGACCGGACTTGAACCGGACGGGGCGTCTTGGCGATCTGTGTCGACTTCTATTCTGACTTTTGTTCTGCCTCAGCTACTTCCTTTTGTATCGTCACTACCTTTTTCGTAACCATTATTTTACTTTTGATGCAACCCATGAACTCCCGCCGCTCGGTCATGCTCCCATCCTTGAGAACGTAGCGGACGTAGTCCTTAATATCCACGCCCTTCGCTTTCATTTTTGCGTCGCCATCTCCACCCATAAAGCTTTTTTGAAATTTGTTGAGCCGCATGACTTCGGCCTCAAACTTCTTTCTGATGCCCGTCTCGTTGAGATCAAGTTCGTGAATAAGGGGGATAAGCTGGTTCACGAGATCCTCTTCTCGCAGACATCCACTTCTGCAATTTTTATCCTTACTCCGCGAGCACCAGTAGTAGACATAACAGGCCGTTTCACCGTTCTTGAGCCTCTTAAACTTCTCGGCAGCCGTGATGCCTGATTCGCAGAGGCCGCAGGTCATGAGGCGCGTGAAGGCGAATTCTCGGCTTTCCCCGTGTACCACGTCACGTTTGAGATGCTCCTGCACTTTCTCGTAGAGCTCCTTAGTGATCAGCGGGTCGTGCTTTCCGGTGTACCAGTTGCCGCTCTTTACCGGATATTCAAAGACGCCGTAGTAGAAAGGATTTTGAAGGGTGAGAAAAATACTTGAGAGTGCCATCGTCTTGTTGCTCTTCGCCTTGAAGTTCAGCTCGAATTTGAGCCAGTGGTAAACCTTCCGCCCTGACCAGTGATCGTTCCCAACAAACTCGAACATCTTCTTTATGATGGGCGCTCGCACAGGGTCGAGCATCACATAGCATTTGCGGTCAGTCCGCTTTTCATTGAGGTATCCCACGGGCGCGACCCCGGGCCGAAGACCCATCTCGCATCGTGTTTTCATTCCGCGTTTCACGTTTACGCCACGATTGTCGTTTTCCAGCTTCGCCTGACTTCCCAAAATCATAAGCAGAAATTTCTCATTGGGGGAGTCGGTAAATTTCTGGCTGTAAGTACGTATTTCCCGGAGTAATTTTTGGTCGATGAGGTCGACGATCGTTCCCAAATCTCCCGCACTGCGAGAGAGGCGGTCGGGAGACCACGTGAGTATGCCGTTGAATTTCCCGAGTCGGATATCGTTAATGATTTCGTTGAAGATCGGGCGCTCACCCGCATTCTTTGCCGAGTGGCTTTCTCTGCGGATCTCCACGATCTCCAACGCCTCCCTTTCGGCGAGTTCGAGCATCTCCTTGATTTGGCTGTCGATGCTCAAGATTTGCCGCTCTTCCGACTCCGTCGATTTTCTTGCATATAGTAGATATCTGACCTTTATAATTGGCTGTCCCTGTTTTTGTGCCGCAGCCCCCACCGGCATCATCGTTTGGTTTATCATACAACCATTGATGACGCGAACCCGACTGGGCGTCCAGTCCTCATAGGATAGCCCCAAAAGCTCGCTATAAGGCTACGAAGAGGCGAAGGAGGCAAGGATACGTAAAACAAATAAAAGAGAAATGCGGGCCTACCCTACCCGTAAGATCGAGGGTCCTCGGTATTTGCTAATATGTATTGATGTAGGCTTACAATTTCTTCCGGAGATACTCGAAAACCCCATAGCCAACCAGCGCGGCGACAACGGCAATTATGAAATTGGTTTTTGTAAAAATATCCCTCATTGCGAATAAGAACGTTTTTCCGTATCCATTCGCGCGAGTAAATTCTCCCATCAGGAGGTTGGAGTAAAAAAGGAATATGATAAAAACCATCTCGATGAGCGCCCGCCAGATTCGATTCATCGGACTATTATATCAGAAAGCTCAGTGAGGATTATTTCCGTGCCCTGTTCGTTCTCTTCTGGGCGGAAGGTTTCGCGTTGCCGCTTTTCATGTGCTTAAACATTTCAATTTGGCCGAGGCGGTGCTCTGCTTCAGCTTTTGTGACATAGCTTCCGAACGAACGTCCGGTTTTTTCGGAAAGCACCACATATTTCCCCTCAATCTTTTTAATCATCGAATGTCTATTTTACGTTTTTAATATTCGCTATTTCCCGTGCTTTTTTGATCTGCTCCGGCGGCACGTAGATCTCAGTTGGTCCGGTGCCTACCCCAACGCCATCCAAAACATCGCCCGTTTCATTGAATTGGAGAAAACACTCAATACCGTTATTTTTCAACAATACTTCTATCTCTTCGGCCTCCATTCTTGTTGAATAGGTTTTGAGGTATTCGAGTTTAGTATTCATGGATCTAATTATATAGATTTAGGCTTATAAGTTTTTGGCGCGCTTTTCAAAAACTTGAGCAGCGCGGATTTTTTCAATAATCCAGTTTGTGCGCCGAAGAATTGAACGACATGCATTGATTCGATGGGTGCCCATGTCAGCGCCTTCGAGATGGGGAGTCCATATATGAGCGCCGATAAAAATCCGGTCGCGAACGCGTCGCCGGCTCCCGTCCGCGATATTGGTGGCTTCGGATCGGGGTACGGTGGCATAAAATAACATGAATCGCCGTCCGATGCATATGCTCCGTCCGGCCCATCGGTGATGACCACGATCTTCGGCCCGATCGCATGGAGGTCATGCATCAATTTTTTAATGTCATCATGCTTTATACCTGACACCTCCTCCGCCTCCTCGCGATTCACGAAAAGAACATGGGTATGGCGGTAGATCTCCTTGAGTTTTTTTGCGCCAAACTGCAGTTGAAATGTCCCCGGGTTGAATCCCATCTTCACGTTTGGATGCTTCTTTAAATACTCCACCACTTTTTTATGGAACGGTAGCGTGTGTTCGCCGATGGAAGAGAAATAGATCCAATCGGTCGCGCCGAGATGCTCGGGATTATAATATTCGTAATCTTGGTGCTTGATAAGGATCGTCCGTTCGGGTCCGTAGCTGAGGATAAAATTATAGTTGGTGGGCTTGCCTTTGTTTACTTTTATATATTTGGTACCCACTCCTTCCTTGCGATACCAATCGAGGATTTTCTTTGCGTAGTCGTCTTTGCCGATCGAGGTAAGTATCGATGTATGGATACCCATCCGTTTCGCACCGATAGCGACATTTGATGCATTGCCGTCCGCAGGAACCACCTGCAGTGACCCATAGGGGACTTTATCTGCGAACGGCATGCATATCTCTAAATGCTCCTTGTCGGGATGCGCGTGTACCGAGGCTTTTTCGAGGACAACAAAGGCATCCATGACGACATCGCCGATGCAGATCAATTTGTGTTTTTGTTGGGCCATAGGTACTCGAGGGTAAGGTTATTTCGAGGGTTCACAATTGCACTGGGAACACTTCTCTTCGTGCGCGGGATGATGGCACTTCGCGCATTTTTCTTTCTCGTCCATAGTTCTGTTTTTGGCCTATAGTTTGAGCCGACCTTTTACATAGAATATAGCCGCTTAAGAGACGAGAATCTTACAAATAAAAACCAGTTTGTAATATTTCTCCTTCCTGGGCGGCTTTTAAGATAACGACAGTATCGCATTGTGATATAACGCTTTATGAAAAAAAGGAATCGTCTGATCGGTAAATATGAAGCATTATCGGAATTTCGTTATTTAATGCTGCGCTTTCTTGCTCGGAGCGCGACGATATCGCGCTCCATCGGTATTGGCCAAAAACAATATCTTCTTCTTTTGAGTATCCGTGGCTTCCCAAAGGACAAACCACCAAATATCAAAGTAATCGCTGAGCGTCTTCAGATTGCTCCCAACAGCGCCGTTGATCTGGTAAAACGTGCCTGCCGCAAGGGTCTTGTTTGTAAAGCGAGGACTGGCGACGACGAACTGCAGGTTCTTGTTTCACTGACGGCGAAGGGAGAGCAAGTATTTAATAAAATTGCACACGCGGGAATCGCAGAAATAAAAACCTACGGTCCGGACTTGGTTCGGGCATTGCAGGGCATCATCAAAAACAGCAATGACTGAAAAAAAGATAAAAAAAACGACGACGACAACGAAGCGTAAGCCCGCGCCGCCAAAAGCGAAATCCGCGCGGGCATCGCTTGTGCAAAGAATAAATAAATATATTCACCAGCCAAAAAAATCTCCGTCACCACTTCAGAAGTTTGATGGCAATCCGATTATCGAGCCGGATGAGACGCACGGCTGGGAATCGCAGTACACTTTTAATCCTGCCGCCGTATATGAGGAGGGGAAAGTGCATCTCGTTTATCGCGCGATCGGTGACAGCGGTCTTTCGGTATTCGGCTATGCGTCATCCCAAGATGGCATGCATGTAGACGAACGGCTTGACGCGCCGATGTATATTTCCCGGAAGCCTCTTTGCCCGCCGAAAGCGCCCGCCGTGTGTTATGTCTCGAATTCCGGCGGAAGCTGGGACGGCTGCGAGGATCCGAGGCTCACAAATGTGGACGATCGGTTGTATATGACCTACACGGCATTCGATGGTTATCCGCGCGTCGCCCTCACTTCGATCAATATAAAAGATTTTCTGGAGAAGAGATGGAATTGGAAAGAGCCGGTATTCCTTTCGCCGCCTGGCGAGATCCACAAGAACTGGGTAATATTCCCGGAAAAGATCAACGGCAAATACGCCGTCCTCCATAGTATTACTCCTGAGATCCGCATTGATTATTTCGATGATCTCGATTTTGACGGGTCCACATTTATACAAAGCAGCCATGCGTCTCCGCATAGAAAGAAATGTTGGGATTCTCGCGTGCGTGGCGTGGGGCCGCCGCCGATCCGGACGGAAGACGGATGGCTGGTGCTCTATCACGCGATCGATGATCTCGATCCGGGAAGATATAAGATGGGGGCGATATTATTGGACCTCAACAATCCCAAAAAGGAACTTTATCGTTCGCAGCGACCAATCTTGGAGCCGGACGAGCGATATGAAAATGAAGGATTCAAGTCGGGGATATTGTATTCCTGCGGCGCCGTCGTCGTGGACGGAACGCTTTTCGTTTACTACGGTGGTGCGGATACCGTTGCCTGCGTGGCGACCGCGGATTTGAAGCAATTTTTAGAAGAAGTAAAGAAGGGTGAATCGCCAAAGTTGGCAAAGGTCGCGAAACTTACTCCTTCTCGTAAATTACAAAAATGAAATCACCCAATTCGTATGTGTTAGCCGTCAATGCCGGTTCCTCAAGCATTAAATTTACGCTGTTTGGTAATGCCGAACCGCTCACGAGGATATTCGATGGCGGCATAGAACGGATTGGATCGTCGGATACTGTTTTTCGGATGAATGGAGCTCATCCGGCAGATAACTTTTCGCGTGTTGTGGTAGCGCTTGACCATGCTGCTGCGGGTGGCATATGGATAGACTGGTTCGAGGAACGCATGGGGCATAATGTAACGATGACGGTAGGACATCGCGTGGTGCAAGGCGGTCCGCAGTACTGCGAGCCGCAACGGATCACCAAAAAAATGATTGTGGAGTTGCGTCGGCTTGGTTCGTTTGACCCTGAACATCTACCGGAAGAGATCGGGTTGATCGAAACGTTTTATCGCCGGTTTCCCAAGATGCCTCAGGTTGCCTGCTTTGACACGGCTTTTCACCACGACATGCCGCGCGTTGCCCAGCTTTTGACCATCCCTCGGCGCTATGAGGCGCATGGCGCACGCCGCTATGGATTTCACGGATTGTCATACTCGTTCCTTATGGAAGAACTAGCACGCGTGGCCGGAGCGCGGGCGGCGCAAGGCCGTGTAATCCTTGCCCATCTTGGTAGTGGGGCAAGCCTGGCGGCGGTGCGCGGCGGTAAGTCTATTGATACCAGTATGGGTTTCACGCCGGCCGGCGGCATCCCGATGAGCACGCGCTCCGGCGATCTCGATCCGGGCCTCGTTTGGTATCTTGCGCACACCGAGAAGATGACCGCGAAAGCGTTTAATCACATGGCAAATTTTAAATCAGGACTGCTTGGCGTTTCGGAAACCACCGGCGATATGCACGACCTCATCGGGCGGGAAGCAAAAGATAAGCGGGCAGCTGAGGCTATCGAGCTATTTTGTTATCGGGTAAAAAAGGAGATTGGTGCATTTGCGGCAGCGCTCGGCGGCATGGATACACTCGTCTTTGCCGGCGGCATCGGAGAAAACTCATCGCTCATCAGAGCCCACGTCTGCGACGGGCTCGATTTTCTCAATCTCAAATTTGATAAAAAAAAGAATGCAGTCCATGCCCCTGTGATATCCACGAAGTCGAGCGGGGTCACTGTTCGCGTCATGCATACGGACGAAGCGTTGATGATCGCAAAATCAACGCGCCGCGTTCTCGATCTCGTGTCGCGAAAATAAATTAATTTTAAAAATTATGGCTAACGAAAATAATCAAAAGATAGATGCAATCGAGAATTGGCGCAATGAGCACGGCGACCCGGATTTTAAGTATCTGCAATCCCTCGCAAAGGATGCCAACCCCGAAGCGTTGGAAAAATTGAAATCCGTTGCAGATGATTTAGATGTAGATGTTGATCCCAATATTTCGGCCGATGATTTGATTGAAAGGATCAGATCTGCCACGGGAGAAAATGAAGATGGAGACCCTGTTGATACAAATTAATTTAAAAATTATGGCAAAAGCAAAATCAGAAAAAGTTCTGGCAAATATAAAATCAGCGAAGTCGGCAAAAATGAGCGTTGAGAACAAGCCCACGTTACCGCCGATCAGAATAAAGGCAGCCACGCCTATCGGCAAGCCATTGTCGGCGGAGCTGCTCAGAAAAATGAACGCGTATTGGCGCGCGGCGAATTATCTTGCGGTCGGCCAAATATATCTCTACGACAATCCGCTGCTCAAAGAGCCTTTGAAGCTGGAGCACGTAAAGCCGTTGGTGGTTGGACACTGGGGAACGACGCCGGGCCAGAATTTTATCTATGTGCATTTGAATCGCATCATCAAAAAATATGATCTAGACATGTTCTACATTGCGGGTCCCGGCCATGGCGGCCCGGCGATCGTGGGGAATGTCTATCTTGAAGGTACCTGGAGTGAGATCTATCCGAACGTCACGCAGGACGAGGCCGGACTAAAAAAACTATTCAAACAGTTTTCGTTTCCGGGTGGAATCTCGAGCCACGTCGCGCCGACGACGCCAGGGTCTATCCACGAAGGAGGCGAGTTAGGATATTCGCTGAGCCATGCATTCGGTGCCGCGTTCGACAATCCCGGGCTTGTGGTCGCGTGTGTGATCGGCGACGGCGAATCGGAAACGGCATCGCTCGCGACATCGTGGCAATCCAATAAATTTCTCGACCCGGTCTCGGACGGCGCCGTGTTGCCGATTCTGCATCTGAACGGTTATAAGATCAGCAATCCGACGGTGCTCGCGCGCATCGGGCACGATGAGCTCGCGGACTTCCTGCGCGGTTGCGGATGGGATCCTTATTTCGTGGAAGGTGACGTGCCGGAAGCGATGCATCAGCTGATGGCCGCGACGCTTGATAAGGCAATTAAGAAGATCAAGCAAATTCAAAAAAATGCGCGGAGCAAAAATGATCATACGCGTCCGAAATGGCCGATGATCGTTCTTAAATCGCTCAAGGGGTGGACCGGTCCGAAGGAGGTAGACGGCCTTCCAATTGAAGGAACTTTCCGGGCGCACCAAGTGCCGATGCTTGTGGACGGCGATCATCCGGATCACGTGAAACTCCTCGAAGATTGGATGAAAAGTTATAAAGCGGAAGAGTTGTTTGATGAAAGCGGTCGGCTCCTGCCGGAATTGGCGGAGCTCGCGCCCGCGGGCGACCGGCGAATGGGTATGAACCCGCACGCGAATGGCGGGATTCTCCTTCGCGACCTCGAGATGCCGGACTTCAGAAATTACGCGGTGAAGGTATCTTCGCCCGGCAATGCAACCGAGTGGGATACGAGCGTGCTTGGCAAATTCCTGCGCGACGTGACGAAATTAAATATGGACAACTTCCGGACGTTTGGTCCCGACGAGACCGTTTCAAATATGTTGGACGCGATCTTTGAAGTCACGAATCGCCAGTGGGATGCCCGTAAGGAAAAATATGACCAATTTCTCGCGCCGGAAGGAAGAGTACACGATTCGATGCTCAGCGAAAATCAATGTGAGGGATGGCTCGAAGGATATCTTCTGACCGGTCGGCACGGGTACTTCAATAGTTACGAGGCATTCATTCGCATTATTGATTCGATGTTCAGCCAACATGCCAAGTGGTTGAAGGTGACGCGAGAATTGCCGTGGCGTCGCCCAATTGCGTCGCTCAACTATTTGCTCGCATCGCATGTTTGGCAGCAGGATCATAACGGCTTTACGCATCAAGACCCCGGTTTTCTCGATCATGTCATTAATAAAAAAGCGGACATCATCCGCGTGTATCTTCCGCCGGACGCCAACTGTCTTTTATCAGTCTTTGACCACTGTCTGCGCAGTAGGAACTACGTGAACGTGGTGGTGGCGGGAAAGCATCCACTGCCCCAGTGGCTCACAATGGACGAGGCGGTCGTACATTGCACGGAAGGGATCGGTATCTGGCCGTGGGCGAGCAATGATCAGGGAGGGGAGCCCGATATCGTGATGGCCTCATGCGGCGACACGCCGACACTCGAGAGCTTGGCGGCGGTTTCCATCCTCCGCGAGCATTTGCCCGAGTTAAAAATCCGGGTGGTGAATGTCGTCGACCTCATGAAGTTGCAACCGAGCACCGAACATCCGCACGGATTGACCGACGAGGATTACGATTCGATCTTTACGAAAGATAAGCACATTATCTTTAACTTCCATGGATATCCGTGGCTGGTCCATCGGCTGGCCTACGCCCGGACCAATCGCAATCTTCATGTCCGAGGTTACGTGGAAGAGGGGACGATCACGACGCGCTTCGACATGCGGGTACAGAACAAGATAGATCGGTTCCATCTGGTGGAAGATGTGATTGATCGTTTACCGCAATTAGGCACAAAAGGGGCATACCTCAAGCAAATGATGGAGGACAAGCTTATTGAGCATAAGCACTATGTCGATGAACACGGCGACGATATGCCGGAAATTAAAAATTGGAAATGGAAAAATCTTATATAGACTCCCAAAAACTTATCGACACTGCAAGGGCGCTTATCGTTGATGGCAAAGGCCTTATTGCGATGGACGAAAGCAATCCGACCTGCAATAAACGATTCGCTGCGTTGGGGATCCCGCAAACCGAGGAAGCTCGGCGTGCGTATCGCGAATTGCTTATCACGACGCCCGATCTCAATAAATATGTGAGCGGGGCCATTCTCTATGATGAGACCATCCGGCAGGCGAAAAAAGATGGGACTCCTTTTGCTAAAGTTCTTACCGATGCGGGAATCATTCCCGGCATCAAGGTTGATGCCGGAGCAAAAGACATGGTTGGTCATCCGGGAGAAAAATTAACCGAAGGCCTGGAAGGATTGCCCGTGCGTCTCGCGGAGTACGCGCAAATGGGTGCCCGTTTTGCCAAGTGGCGCGCGGTGATCACGATCGGGGCGGGTATTCCGAGCTGGGATTGTATCAAGGCGAACGCGCAGGCGCTCGCGCACTACGCAGCGCTATGCCAGGAGGCCGGACTCGTTCCTATCGTCGAACCTGAAACACTCATGGACGGCGAGCATACGCTGGAACAATGCCACGAGGTAACAGGAAGAGTCTTCCAAGAAGTTTTCACTCAGCTTAATGCGGAGGGCGTATTGCTCACAGGCATGATTTTGAAGCCCAATATGTTGCTTCCGGGATCGGCCTGCCCCGTGCAGGAATCGGTGGATGAAGTGGCCGATGCCACCGTGGAATGCTTTTTACGCGCCGTCCCCATCTCAGTTCCCGGGATCGCGTTCTTGTCAGGCGGACAATCCGACGAGCTGGCGTCGGCCCGTTTGAATGCCATGAATACCCGCTTTAAATCAAAGTTGCCGTGGGCGCTCACGTTCTCATATTCCCGCGCGCTCCAGCGCCAAGCTCTTGAGACCTGGCATGGTGAAGAAGCGAACATACTTGCAGCCCAGCAGGCGCTCATCCATCGCGCCAAGTGCAATAGTGCCGCGCGTCGCGGGGAATACAGCACCGCAATGGAAACAGAAAAACCATAACCATCATGGATCAACCGTCTCTCTATCCGTTGCGCTTTGAACCGATCTATCAGTATCGGCTTTGGGGTGGCCATAATTTAGCTAAGTTGCTCGATGCGCCACTGATTGATGACGGCCCCATCGGCGAAGCATGGATCTTGAGCGACCGTGATGATCACGAAAGCGTCGTTGCCGACGGACTGCTCCAAGGACAAACCATCGGGCAATTGATCAAACGAGCGCCGGAACAGATGTTTGGAAAGCTTTCCGGCCGTTTTGATCGATTTCCACTACTGTTGAAATTTCTTGATGCCAAAGAGATGCTTTCGGTGCAAGTGCACCCATCCGATCTTCAGACGAAGTATCTTCCGGCTGGCGAGAGCGGCAAGACCGAGGCATGGGTTGTTTTAGAGGCAGGACCTAAAGCTCGTGCGGATGTCGGTCTCACTCCGGGAACCACGCGAGAGATTCTTCAGAAGACGGTTGCGCGTGAAACGGTAGCGGACCACTTGGCAGGCTTCACTCCAAAGCACGGTGATGGTATTTTCCTCCCGGCCGGGACCGTCCACTCGTTCGGAGACGCGGTTGTCTTTGAAGTGGAGGAAAACAGCGATGTGACGTTCCGTCTTTATGATTGGGATCGTGTCGATCCTAAAACCGGCAAACCAAGACCTTTACAGATTGATCAGGCGATAGCGTGCGTCGATCTTGCGCAAGGTGTGACAGGTCCGGTGGTACCGATCATAGAGGAGACGGAGCCGGTATTGAGGGAGAAACTATTTTTCTGTAAGCAGTTTGGGGTATGGAGAAAAAGCGGATCGGTGGCGTTTACGGTGGGCGCGGCAGAGACGCCGCGCGTGCTCGTATGCCTCGAGGGCGAAGGCCAAGTGGAATACGACGGCGTGGACTACGCTTTAAATAAAGGCGATACATTGCTTTTGCCGGCCGTGGTCGGCGCATGCCGTTACCGACCGCACGGGACAGTCACCCTATTGGAAATTTCATTGCCGGAAAGCGCTCCAACCATAACCACATGAAAAAACTCATCGTCTTCGATCTGGACGGCACCCTTGCCGCAAGTAAATCACCGATTGATGCCGAGACGGCCACGTTACTGCACGATCTTCTTGGCATCGTGAAGGTTGCCGTGATCTCCGGAGGAGATTGGCCGCAGTTCGACAAGCAAGTGATCTCGAAACTTTCCCATGACGACCGCTTGAGGAATCTTTACATTCTCCCCACGTGCGGAACGAAATTTTATGAATACTCGGGGGATTGGAAGAAGTTATATTCAGAAGATTTCACCGCGGATGAAAGGAAGAAAATTATCGATGCCTTAAAACAGGCAATCGCGACAGCGGACTTCAAGATCCAAAAAGTCTGGGGCGAGGCGATCGAGGACCGCGGCAGCCAGATCACGTTTTCCGCATTGGGGCAGGAAGCTCCCCTGGAAGAGAAGGAGAAGTGGGATCCTGATTTTGCGAAGCGCAAGAAATTGAAAGAGTTGCTCGACAAGAAAATTCCCGAATTTTCCGTACGTTTGGGTGGTACTACATCCGTTGACGTAACGAAGCATGGCATCGACAAGGCATATGGGATCGGAAAACTCCGGGACACGCTTGGTATTACTATCAACGAGATGGTCTTTATAGGGGATGCGTTGTTTCCTGGCGGGAACGATTATCCGGCCGAAAAGGCAAAAGTCGTTTCTATACCGGTTCGAGGTCCTCAAGAGACGAAGCGCGTCATCGAAGCGATCATCGCATGCCTGGAGCCGGATCGGCATGCGGATATTCCACCGTTCATCACACCCACTATAGAAAAGAAAAAAGAATAATAGCCATGGATCCAAACACCGAAAAACCCAAAGCGCCCGACGCAAAGCCCGAAGCGGAGAAAAAACCTCACGGTTCGTTTTGGGGCTTTTTCGCATCTACCATCGGTTGGATCATGGAACCGAATACCGCAGACGCCAAGGCGTCAGCGGCTGAATCGAAGACCGTCGAAAAGGCTGCCGAGAAGGCGAACCCTAATGCTGCCGATCCGAAGCAAAAGGCTCCCGAAGAACCGAAACCTGCGGAAAATATCAAAAAGACTAGCTTATTTCAGAAGCTCATCGCTTATTTTGAAAAACCGGAGGCTGGCCAGTCCAAAGAAGCAGACGCAAAAAAGGAACCGCCATCAGGGCCCGACGCGCCGGTTGCGAAGCCGGGCGAACCCGAACAAAAACCCACAGAGCAGAAGAAAGAAAATCTATTTCAAAAAATAGTCGCTCATTTCAAGGAGCCCTCGACCAAACCGCCGGAAGCCGGACAACCGAAGGAGGCAGATTCAAAAGACGACATGAAGTCCATGCCGATTGCGGACATGGAGAAAAAATTAAGGTCATCTCCGGATGGTTTGAGCCAGGGGGAAGCGGAGAAACGACTGACCCAATACGGAGCTAATGAGATCGAAGAAAAGAAAGTGAATCCACTGCTCAAGTTCCTCACGTACTTCTGGGGACCTATCCCGTGGATGATCGAAGGGGCGGTGATCCTTTCGGGAGTCGTACGGAATTGGCTCGATTTCTTTATGATCCTTTTCCTACTCTGTTCCAATGCTATGGTTGGGTTTTGGGAAGAGCGCCAGGCAGGCAATGCCATCGCGGCGCTCAAGGCGCGGCTTGCGATCAAGACAACGGTGAAGCGTGATGGTAAATGGGTATCGCCGGCAGTGAACACGCTGGTGCCGGGTGACGTCATTCGCATGCATCTTGGTGATATTGTGCCGGCGGACGCGCGCCTCTTGGCGGGCGATCCCGTGCAGGTAGATCAGTCAGCGCTTACGGGAGAATCATTGCCCGTTGAACGCAAGCCGGGGGATGCGGTATTCTCCGGATCGATTATACGCCAGGGCGAGATCGACGGGATCGTGTATGGTACCGGCATGAACACGTATTTTGGCAAGACCGCGCAGTTGGTGGAGGAGGCGCACACCGTTAGCCATTTTCAAAAAGCGGTTCTCAAGATCGGCGATTATCTGATCTATCTCGCGGTGACGCTTGTTCTTTTAATCGTTGTTGTCGACCTATTCCGCCACGACCCGATTCTTACCACAGTAGAGTTCGCACTGGTACTCCTCGTTGCCGCAATACCCGTCGCGATGCCAACGGTGCTGTCCGTGACCATGGCGGTCGGCGCGCAGCTCCTCGCCAAAAAAGAAGCAATTGTGACCCGGCTGTCTTCCATTGAGGAAATGGCCGGAGTGGACATATTATGCGCAGATAAGACAGGTACGCTTACCGAGAACAAGCTGAAACTGGGCGATCCGTTTTGCGTAAAAGATATATCGGCCGATCAGGTTATCCTCTGCGGTTCACTCGCTTGTCCCATGGACAGTAAGGATGCTATCGATCTGGCGGTAACCGGCGGTCTGAAAAAAGATCAATTGAAGGATTATAGCCAGATTCATTTCGTGCCGTTCGATGCGGTACGCAAGCGTACTGAAGCTACGGTCAAGGCGCCGGATGGCAAACAATTTTTTGTGGCCATGGGGGCTTCGCAAGTGATCCTCGGAATGTCGACCAATGCCAATGACATAAAAGGCGACGTCGAAAAAGCGGTGAATGATTTTGCTGGTCGTGGTTTTCGCTCGCTCGGCGTGGCACGGGCGGACGAGGAGGGTAAGTGGAAATTTATCGGTGTGTTGCCGTTGTTCGATGAGCCTCGCCCGGATGCGAAAGATACCATCGCGAACGCGGAGAAAATGGGCGTGCACGTCAAGATGGTCACGGGCGATCACATGGCCATCGCGGTGGAGATCGCAAAGCAATTGGGTATGGGCACAAACATCCTTGATGCGAGCAGTCTTGGCGATGCGAAACATCAGGAGTCGCCGGAAGTTGCGGATGTTATTGAAAAAGCGGACGGCTTTGCCCAGGTATTCCCCGAACAGAAGTTCAATATCATGGGTGTTTTGCAAAAGCGCGGGCATATCGTCGGCATGACGGGGGATGGCGTGAACGATGCCCCGGCATTGAAAAAGGCCGACTGCGGTATCGCTGTTTCCGGTGCGACGGACGCGGCACGCGCGGCGTCATCGCTCGTACTTCTCGCGCCCGGACTCTCGGTAATCATCGACGCGATCAAGGAGAGCCGCCGCATCTTCCAGCGGATGAACAGCTACGCAATCTACCGCATTGCGGAAACCTTGCGCGTGCTGTTCTTTATGACGCTCGCGATCCTGGTGTTTAACTTCTATCCCGTGACCGCCGTCATGATCGTGATTATCGCCGTGCTGAATGACGGAGCAATACTTTCCATCGCGTATGACAATGTTCATTATAAGGACAAGCCAGAAGCCTGGGATATGCCCACGGTACTTTCCATCTCGACAGTATTGGGCGTCATCGGAGTCGTTGCTGCATTCGGCCTATTCTATCTCGCCGAGCGCGTATTCCATCTTGATCAGGGACAGGCGCAGACCATGATGTACTTGAAACTTTCCATTGCTGGACATCTGACCATATTCCTCACGCGTACGCGCAAATCATTTTGGTCCATACGCCCGGCGCGAATCTTGTGGCTTGCGGTACTCGGCACGCAGACCATCGCGACCCTGCTTGCGGTATACGGCATCTTCATGACACCGCTCGGCTGGGGTTGGGCGCTCTTCGTCTGGGCCTACGCGCTCGCATGGTTCCTCTTGAACGATCGCGTAAAATTGCTGGCCTATCGGGTCATCGACTGGGTAAAAACAAAAAAATTGGTATTGGAATTACAAACTATTCCTGCGGCCCAACAAAAATAATATGAAAATAGAACGCTCTAATAAAAATCCCATCATCTCTCCCGATGGCAACAAGGATTGGGAGTCGGTCGCCACATTCAATCCTTCCGTCGCAAGCGATGGGAATGTCACGCATATTGTGTATCGCGCGGTATCGCCGGAGCAGAAGGTCGGCGATGCGAAACTTGAGCTCTCCACGATCGGCCATGCGGTAAGCAACGATGGCGTGGCGTTCACGGATCGGGAGCAGCTCATTAAGCCGGAACACGACTGGGAAAAATTCGGCTGTGAGGATCCCCGCATTACCAAGTTTGGCGATCGCTATTTTATTTTTTACACTGCGCTTTCTCGCTATCCATTTTCGGCTGATGGCATAAAGATCGGTGTGGCCGTCACGAAAGATTTTAAGAATCTAGAGAAACATCCCGTAACACCATTCAATTCCAAGGCCATGGCGCTGTTTCCGGAGTTGATCAATGGAAAGATGGCCGCGCTCCTTACGGTTCACACGGATTCGCCGCCTTCAAAAATATGTCTGGCGCTGTTTGATAAGGAAGAAGACATCTGGTCGGAGGAGTATTGGATAAAATGGCACGCGGACCTTGCGAGCCATATCATACCAATCCCTAGGGGAGATCGTGATCATATCGAGCTCGGCTCGCCGCCGATAAAAACGGAAAAGGGATGGCTGTTCCTCTACGCGTACATCGATAATTATTTTTCGCCGCCAGCCACGTTCGGCGTTCAGGCAATGCTCGTCGATGCGAGTGACCCGCGAAAAATTCTCGGCGCGGCGAAGCGGCCATTCTTTCTTCCCAACGAACCATACGAACGCCAGGGCCGCGTATCGAATATTGTTTTTTGCTCCGGTGCGCTGATAAAAGGAGATAAGATAGCAATGTATTACGGCGGTGCCGATACTGTTTCTTGCGTGGCGGAACTGGGGACAAAGGAGCTTGTGGACGAACTGATTTCGGTTCAGGCAACCCAACTGCAGCGCTTTGATGGCAATCCCACGATCAGCCCCATCGCAGAACATAAATGGGAGTCGAAAGCCACATTCAACCCAACGGCCGTTTATGAAGGAAATAAAGTGCATATTCTCTATCGCGCGATGGGGGACGACAACACGTCGGTGTTTGGATACGCCGCGAGCGACGACGGCCTGCATATAAAAGAGCGATTGTCCGACCCGATCTACGTGCCCCGCGCGGATTTTGAAAAGAAACTCAGTGCCGGGGCGAACTCCGGTTGTGAGGACGCGCGCATCACAAAGTTCGGCGACCGTTTCTATGTTTGCTATACGGCCTATGACAGCAAAGATTCTCCGCGCGTGGCGTTCGCATCGATCGGCGCAAAAGACTTCCTCGATAAAAAATGGAATTGGTCGCTGCCGGTTTTAATATCAAAACCAAATGCCGATGACAAAGACGCTGCCCTGTTTCCCGAACAAATCGATGGTAAGTACGTCTTTTTGCACCGCTTGGGTGTTGATATATGGATCGACCGTGTGGATGATCTGACATTCGGCAACGGACGTTTCCTCGGCGGCAAGGTTTTAATGAAGCCAAGGGACACCTCTTGGGATAATAAGAAGATTGGCATCGCCGGGGCGCCTATCAAAACCAAAAAGGGATGGCTGCTGCTCTATCACGGTATTTCCCGGCGAACGAACCATTATAATCTACATGCGGCGCTTCTCGATCTTAAGGATCCTTCGGTGGTTTTAGGCCGCACGCGCGACAGCATTCTGGATCCGACGGAAGGTTATGAAAAAGAGGGGATCGTACCGCACGTGGTATTTTCCTGTGGCGCGGTAATTATGGAAGAAAATCTAGTCGTTTATTATGGTGGAGCGGATAAAGTGACGGGGGTCGCCACAGTTCCGTTACAAAATATTTTGGACAATATTAATTTTTGAGATCAAATACGATCCATGAATGAAATTGAGAGTCCGTTTTGGAAAAAAATATAAACAAAATTCTATGAACAAAAAACCTAATCAATTTTCTGCTTTCGCGCTCGGGTTTCCTTTCGCAATTCTTGTAGTAGTAGTTTGGAGCATCGTCTCATATTTTCTCTGGAAGCCTCTTATCATCCCGGCCCTGCTTTGGTTTGCCTGGTTTGCCGCACCTCATTTGAGAAAAAATCTCAGTTATAGCCGCAGTTATTTTCGGCCGATTATGACGGGATTAATTTGGGGGATAGTTCTCGGCGTCGGATTGTATTCTCTGAATGAATTTGGCCATTCCCCGCTCTGGTGGGTGGCGGGATCCTACTTTTTCGGTTTCCTTGCTGCCGGGTATATCAGCTATGGACATTTATTAGGGATTGAAAAAGTGGAAGATGTGAAAATTAGAAGATATCATCTCATATCGCTGTCCGTTTCCATTATCGCTTACCTTGCGTCGTTGTTGCTATTACATTTTATTTTTAAATTGTAGAGCCGCGATAGAAGGTGGTGGGAGTGGCCACGATCCTGCTTTAAAACGTATTGGACAATATTAATTTTTGAGATCAAGTTAAAATTCATACCATGGGGAAATATACAAAACATGCGATATTCGCAGGCATCGCTATTATTATCATAATTATATTTATGATGCTTCGTTCTTTTCTATAGAGGAGGGGTCTCTCGGTTCGCATCCTTATTCTAGCTGCAGGAAAATTTCTTTCAGCTTCGCTTCGTGTTCCTCGACGGTCTTCTTGTCCGACTCAATCGCATCGATATCGATTGTTAGTTCCTTCTCAAACGACATTGGCTCCTCCCGCAGGAGTCGCTTGTTGGACTTTTGTGTTTTCTCATCCGTATTTGTTCCAATCCGCACGGCCTCGTTGTGCTGTTCGATATCTTTTTTCAAAGCTACGAGTCTCTCAGCGACGTGTTCCGCCATATCCGTCTCATAGACAGAGGAAAGTTTTTTGAAAACCGTCTCAAAGCCCAAGAGAATGGCATAGCCGTCGATAAGTTCCTGTCGCCGCGCGGCGAACAATGCCGCCAGTCGGTCGTTTTTAAATCTAATGAAGAGTTTCCCGTCCTTTTTAAAATCCTCAAAAAGCGTTTGCGACCGGAGAAGTCCCGAGAGCATCGCCACGCTCATGCCGTATCTGCTGAACGCGGCGGCCTCGCCATTTCCCGCGAGGTCGCAGATGAGGAGTTCCTGATCGAGGTGGTCGCCTTTGTGATCCGGATCATTCTCAGCATACACGATGCCGAGATTGGCGTCGTACGTATCGGTGCGTTTCTTGAAGTCTTGTATAAATGCATAATCGCCTTTGAAAGCATAAAGGCTTTCTCCCGAAATCACCTTGTCGCTAAAGGTCTCGAACGATCTTTTCTCATCGAGTTCGCCTTTCAGTTTTGGTTCGAGATGCAGGTCTTCGAGGACGGTCTGGGCCTCTATGAATTCGCGGCCGTAGAGGCCTTTGCTCCAAAGTTTTTCCTTTCGCGTTTCCTCGTCTGTCCGGTCGCGGAAAACAAGATCGCCCACGGCTACATGTTTAAGTAAAGTTTTTCTTGCCGTGGCTTTTGTTGCAAACCACCGCGCAAGGAGCTCCGCGTCATTACTCGCGACGAGCGGGGTGTAATCATCGAGAAGCCCTTTATCGAGCCAACGGCGGCACCCCTCGCGGAGCATGGCTTTCATGGTTACGCCGTGACCATCGGCATACTCTTGCATCGCTTTTGCGACCGCCTCATAGGTATTCTCGTCATCATCATCGGCCTGCTGGTCTTTCGCCATCGGCTTACCCGCAATTTCAATTCCGTGTGACTTGAGGAAGTGCCGCGCCACTTCGAGAAGCGGGATGCAGGCAAAGTAATGGAAGAGCTGGTACTCCTTGGCGAACCGGTTGTAGCCCTTCTCGGCCACGAGATCGGCGAGTTTGTCTTTCGCCTCATCGCTCATCTCGGCTTTCCCGCCGTACAGGTTCGCGATGATCTCCTCTTGATCCAAATATTGATGATCGTACTCGATGTCATCGTAGAGTTCTTTCATGCGCTTCCGATCCTCGGCAGCCAAGAGTTCGAAGCCAAGTTCATAGACGGCATAGTCGAAGTCCATTCCTTCTTTGAGTTTTACCCCCTTTTGTTTTTTGGTGATTTCGACCGCCTCGTCGATCGTCACTTTTTTGATGCGCTTCAAGGCGTCGATGCTGAAGCTCGCCCGGCGGTCGCCGGGATATACGAGAAGATTCATGAGTACGGGCAGTTGCGAGAGGTACGCCACCTGTGCGTCCTTGAAGTGGAGTTCCGCCTCGATGTCCATACGACCAGAGAGTTTCCACCCTTCGTTCAGTTGGTTCCATTCCCGCACCTCCTCGTTCGTCTTGGCGTGCCAATTTTCAAGTGCCTCTTTGTCGGCCGCGGTCAAGACATCCTTCCCGGTCTTTGTCCGTTGGACGTCGTTATGGATTAAGAGAAGGAATTTCTCCCTCGGAGTAAGGTTCCCGCGTGCAAGCAGGTTTGCAATATTTTTCATATTATTTTCTTTTCTTTAACGCTTGTTCCAAGAGTTCAACCCTCGCCTTGAGATCCGTGATTTCCGCGACCCGCGCAAACGCCAACGTGAGGCGAGCGATGGCAGTCGCCCGGCGCACCGTTGTTTTCCGCTGCGCCACATCTTGGAGTGTTTCCGAAAGGATGGCCTGCGCCTCCTCGATTGTCATGGTTTTCTTTTCGTATTCGTTGTTCATAATATTGATTACATGCCTTCTACGATTTCCATCCACGCCTTCACTTCCGCTGCCCGTCCCGTCTTCGTCGCTTCGCGGTAGAGGGCGGAGACGACATTCGGGGTGAGCCGCTTCGCCCAGAGATGGATGCTTTTCATGAGTCCGCCCGATTCCTCAATCTTCTTGTTCCACTCACTGAGCGTTCCTAGATCCTTGATCCCGAAGCGTTCGGCGAATTCAGTCTGGTTCTTGATATCAAGGAGTGACATCGCGAGTTCATCATCGATGCCGAGCCGCTCAATGACGTGTCGGGGTTGGCCGCGCAAGATCGATGGCATCGACCGCCACAAGACGTACGACTCGAATTCCCGCTTTTTGTATACGCTCGGGGCTCGGGCGCTTTCATAGTCGTCGTCGTTCTTCATATGATTGCATCGGCCTTTTTCTTTGTAAGTTTCTGCCACCGCTCGACGATAGTCCGACAGTACGCTTCGTCTTGCTCTACCATGAAGCACCTTCGGCCGAGGTGTTCGCACGCGATGAGCGTGGATCCTGATCCTCCGAAGGGATCAAGCACAATTTCACCCGGACGGCTCGAGTGGTAGATGAGGCGACGAAGGAGTGCGGGCGGCTTCATCGTGGGATGGAGTACGCTCTTTTGCGGCTTTGGGTAGAAGAGGGCGCTCTTGTCATGCTCGCCGAAGAAAGCGTGCGTACCGTACCAGCCGTAGAGGATGAGTTCGTGCTGCGGATGATAATCCTTGCGGCCAACGACAAGATGGTTTTTGAGCCAAATGAGCAACGCCGACTTAGTATATTTTGTATCGTGCAGGGCATTTAGGAATTCCCGCAACTTCGTATCGCCATTGAAAATATAGAATGCGTTTTTGGGAGCGAGATGCGGGCGGACGGCATTAAGCCAGCGAAGAGAGAAATCATAGTAGTCATCTTCGGGCGCGTCTCCAATAATCGCGGAAAATTTCTTGCCGCCAGACCCTTTATGGATCGTCGCGAGGAATTCCTGCTTGCCTTCGACGTAGCCAACGCCATACGGGGGATCCGTGAGGACGAGCGATGCCTTCTCGTCTCCCATGAGCCGAGCGACATCTTCCGCTTTCGTCGCATCGCCCAAAAGAAGCCGGTGCTCTCCCAGTTTCCAAAGCGTTGTCGTAGCGGTGTTAGTTAAGGCGTTTGGCATGGTTTCCGGTAAAGTGTTCCCATCTGCGGATGATGAGGTCGCAGAACGTCGGGTCGAGTTCGACGAGATATGCCCGGCGTTTCAATTGTTCGGCGGCGATCATGGTGCTGCCCGACCCGCCGAAGAGATCGAGGATGATCTCGCCCGGGGCGCTGCACCGCTTGATCGGCTTCTCGCACAAGGTGATCGGTTTCTGGGTTGGATGCTCGTAGTCGGTCGTCGTGTCGCGCTTCACGAGCCAGAGCTGGACGATTGACATGATATCGTCGTAGAGGCCGACCGAGTTCGCTTCCTTGTTTAATATTTCGGAAATATTTTTGATGGCGGGATTCAACGGGGGAGTGCCTCGCGTGCCGTACACGCAGAGCTCAATCACCTTGTTGAACGCCACCTGCGGCGTGGGATCAAAATTGTTTTTGACCCAAAAGCACAGCCGCCGGTTCCTGACGCCGTGCTTTTCGTAAAGTGTCTGGAGGAGCCACACGTATTTCTCGTCACACCAAAAGAAAATATGCGCATCCGGATTGCTCGCCGCAAGTGCATTCTTCACGGCATCGTCCAAGAATTTTTCATATTCCTTCGTTCCTTTATTGTCATCAACCAACTTGTCCGTCGTATATTTCCCTTTCGTGCCGATGCCTTTCCGATAATCGAGATTGATGTTGTACGGCGGGTCGGAGAATACCATACCCGCATGGTCATTGCCCATGAGCTTTGCGACATCATTTGCATCGAGCGAGTTCCCGCAGAGAAGGCGGTGGTCGCCCAATTGGTAAAGGTCGCCCGGCTTCGTCTCGGGCGTGACGAGCTTCGCTAATTCTTCTTCAACATTGAAACCGTCGTCAGATATTTCGAGCACGTCGTCAAAGAAGTTGTTCAGATCGTCCGGCGTGAAGCCGACATCGAGGAGAAGGTTCGTGTCGAACGCTTTTAAAAGTTCTTCATCCCACGATCCCACATTTTTATTTAATCTTAGATTCAATTCTTTCTCCCGTTCAATCTCGGGAATATTCAGATAAACGATCGGGATATCGGTGAATCCGAGGAGCGTCGCAACCTTGAGTCGGAGATGGCCGCCGATCACGATGTTCTTTCTCTCCGGTGCGCTATTCACGATAATGGGATCGACGAGGCCGAAGCGGGTGATGCTTTCTTTCATATCGGCGATCGCCTTCTCGTCCCATTTCCGGGGATTGTAGGCCGAGGGTTTCAGTTCCTTTACTGGCACTCGCACGATGGTTAATTTTTCCGCAAGATTGGTATTTATCATATTAGTGATTACAGTTTAGCAAAATGATAACCCCTTGTCAAATCGTTTTGATGTGTATAACATGTCAATATGTTAAGATATAAGGGAAGATGAAAAAGGACGATTTGGACGTAAAAATAGGGGATCGGCTGCAGAAAGCTCGCGAAAAGGCGGGGCTTTCGCAGGCCCAATTGGCCAAGGCATTGGGATACGAGTCCGCAACGGCGGTGTCATTAATAGAGGCGGGGGATCGGAAGCTCAAAGCCAAGGATCTCCAGAAGGTGGCAGAATTCCTTCACCAGCCTATCGGGTATTTCTTGGGACAGGTGCTTCCGCCGCTTGATCTCAAGGTGGCGCTCCGTGCGGACAAGGAGCTTACCGACGAGGATAAAAAAGCCGTGCTCTATTTCATCGAGCTTGCCAAAAAGCGCCATGGAAAATCAGACGGAAAAACTCAGGGTTAACGTCGGCGGGGCGCGGAACATCGCTCGCAAGTTATTGAAGGACGCAAAGGTCAAGGATGTTCCCATTTCCCTTTGGAAAATAATCGAGTATTTGAAACCGGAACACGAACTTGAAGTGGTAAGGTTTCCATTAGAGTCCGTGGACGGCATTCTCGTCGTGGTTGAAGATCAGCCAACAATCGGCTTCAATCCGAGCATGGCCTGGGTGCGGAGGCGGTTCACGATTGCGCATGAGATCGGGCATCTGCTATTGGGACATACGTGCACCGATCCGGATCTCGATAATGATCCCGAGGCGGAAGCCAACCAGTTCGCCGCTGAATTACTCATGCCGCTCGCGATCTTGAAGGTTGATTACAAGCATGAGCGCAATCTCGAGAAGCTTGCGGCAAAATATATCGTGAGTAAGGAGGCGATGTGTCGCCACCTCATGGATTGCCGAATCTTATAACAAGAGAGCGGAGGGGACAAAACCCAAAAGAAATTTTAAGGATGGGCGTAAAGCCCGGATTTTGTTGAATTTCCTTGAAATGTGAACGCTGAAAATTTGGCTTTGTTTGGGTTTTTGGGATCTTGGCAAAGGCCACAGATTGACCCCGACCGATGGCCATAAATCAGCCGTCCGCCGCGAGCCTCAAGGAATGCTTGTGGGGCTTGAATCGCTGTGGTTCACGACCGCCCCGGCGCGCAGAAAACAAAGCAAACAGCCTCTCCCAAAAGCGGATTTGCTATACTTAAGGTATGGATAAAAATAATACAACGGGCGGAGCAAGGTTGAGCTTGCGTTCGATCGGCTCGCTTTTTTGTGATACGTGGAAGATGTACAAAGAGCGATGGTCCGTGCTTATGGAGATCGTCCTTTTGCCGGTGCTCGTGACGATGCTGGGGTATGTTCTTGTCGGTCTTGGGTTCCCCTTTTCCACCATTGGAAGCATCGTTGTTTTTATTGGCGCAATTATTTTTATCTTTAGTGTTTTGCCGGTCATTTTTTCCATCCATACCACGGCGGGTGTTGATGCGTCGTATCGCGCGACGGTCCGATGGTTCTGGCCGTTTGTGTGGATCACCATTTTGGAAATCCTTGCGGTGCTGGGAGGGTCTATCATGCTTATCGTTCCGGGGATTTGGCTGGCGTTTGCATTCTCGCTCATGGCCTATGTGTTTGTGATCGAACATCGCCGCGGGATTGACGCATTGCGTCAGAGTAAGGAATATATCAAAGGATATTGGTGGGCGGTGACGGGGAGGGTTCTTTTGCTTGGCCTTGTGTATCTCGCGGCGATGTTCATTCTTGAATTTCCGGCGACACTGCTTGGAGGGAGAATTGCGGGAGATATCATGTCTATGGTGTTGATATTGTTCTTTGTTCCTTTTTCTGCGATATACCACTACATTATTTTTGAGAATTTACGCCAGTTAAAGCCTGAGCTTGCCGGTGCGCAGACGCAGAAGGGAAGGGGATTCATTAAGGCGAGCGCGATCGTGGGAATCGTGGTGCCGGTGCTTATTATTATTGCGCTGATCGTGGCGATTGGGGTTGGAATATTCCACACTCTTGGACGCGTGGATCGCAATGCGCCGCCGCCGGGATATGGCGCGCAAAATTATTAAAATAAATAAAACGTCGAAACAACATTTAAAAAATAACTATTTAACCCATGGTACAAGATCAGCTCGTTGATTATATAAATGCACAGATGAAGCTTGGCGTTTCCCGCGACGCCATAAAAACGACGCTTACGGGCGCGGGATGGCAGGCGATCGATGTGGAGGATACGCTCAAAAAGATCGAATCCACAAAAATGGCGCAGCCGATCGCGGCGATGCCGGCGGGAAGCGTCTCGGCAAAACCGGCGGAGCCCGCCTTTGCATCAAGGCTGGCTTCTGCTGGTGCCACAAGTGTTCAGCCGCAGACCATAAAAGTAAGCGACCTTGTTTCCGCTTCGCCGTCATCCTCGATGCCGGCGACGGCAAAGAGTCCGATGACCGGGCCGATGCCGGGTGGTATGGCGGCGTCCTCCGGAACGGCAAAGTCGTCGAACGTCTATCAGGCGTCGACATCTTCGGTGGACAAGCCGCGCCGATCGCGCGGTGCGCTCATTACGGAAATCATCCTCATCCTTATCATCATTGCTGTTGGCGGATTTGCGGGATTTCTGTATATGCAAAATACTACTCTGACGGCGCAACTTGGCACATTGACCGGACAGAGTTCGGGCGTGAATTCCCAGCTTTCCACTCTGCAGGCGCAGGTGGCCGCTTCAACGACGGCGCTCACGGCGCAGGTCGCTTCGCTTAACACGAACGTTAAGGAGTTACAGGCAGAGCTCGCGTTCTATGCTCCGCCGGCAGGTATTGTGCCGGGCGCCACGAGCAGCGTCGCGATAAGCGGCGTTGTCTCTGGAGGTGGGAAGGCGCTCTATGTCATCACGGCGACGTACGGAGCAAAGATCTATATTGCAAATTCCAAGATCGCGGGAATCATCGCGGCGCTTACTCCGCTTTTAGGGACCGCAACCGCAAGCACAACCACAAGCACAAGCACGACCGCAACCACAAGCCCTGCCATCGCGCAATTCTCGGGAACGTATATTCCGGGCTCGGATAGTCTTACCCTCACTGCGGTCAACGGCACTGCGGTACAGTAACGCGAAAAAATAAAAAGCAGCTCTATTCGCTTCCATGCAGAGGATGGTCCGGCGCACAGAGCTGCTTTTTATTATTCAATTACGGGGTCTGATTACTGGAATACCCCCAAGTTTTTGAGCGTTGCCTCGTAGATGCCGAGCGCGCGTTCGGCGAGATCACGCTTTAGCTTGAAGTTCGGTTCGTGTGCGATCTGATTGCGCAATTTGTGCGCTTGCCAGAGCTCATTCAGATTCGGTATCTGCTGGTCATTCGCGCTTTTGAGGCGATCGCCCAGCTGGGTGCCCATCACGCCCGCCTCCCGCAGTGCATCGTTCAATAATTTATCCGCTTCAAGGATGGCCACCTTAAGGTCGCTTTCCCCGCCGCGATAAAAATGTTCCTGGATGCGCTTCCATGATTCCTGCGCCTGCTTTTTTGAGACATCGGATTGCAGGACGATATGGCGGAAATTATTGGCGCGGACGGTAAACCATCCCGTCTCGATCACAAAATAGATCACGATCGCAAATAATATCAGCGCAATGACGACGCTGAAGAATTCCAGCGCGCCAAGATGGGAAAAATACGCGGACATAAAGTTCTGGCTTGCCGCCTGTGCCTGTGATTGCAATGCCTGCGTGGTTGACGGTATGGTGTCCATCGTTTGATTTATTAATTTAACTTTTCATAATATTGTCCGATGCCCAAAATATCCGCCTCGTGCCATTTCTTTCCGATCAGCTGGAAGCCAACGGGGAGCTCGCCGGGCGTGAGGGATGATGACGGCTTGGTGGGGATGGAGACGGCGGGAACCCCGGCGAGACTTGCGGGGATGGTAAAAATATCGGCAAGATACATAGAGAGGGGGGCATTCGTCTTTTCGCCGATCTTGAACGCGGCCGTTGGGGTCACCGGGGTAAGGATTGCATCCACCTCCTTGAACGCGTTATCAAAATCCTGTTTGATAAGCGTGCGGGTGCGCTGAGCCTTGTCGTAGTATGCATCGTAATAGCCGGAGGAAAGCACGAACGCGCCGAGGATGATGCGTCGTTTTGCCTCTGCGCCGAATCCCTCGCCGCGAGTCTTTAAATATATCTCGCTCAATTTCTCTCCCTCTGCCTTTGCATTCGCGATGCGCGCATAACGGATGCCATCGAAGCGTGCGAGGTTCGAGCTAACCTCCGCGGGCATCACGATGTAATAACATGAGAGCGCGTATTTCGTGTGCGGCAGAGAGATTTTTTTAAAGTTGAATCCCAAACTTTTTAATTTATTGATCGCGTGTTGCACGCCATCCGAGACCGCCTTATCGAGTCCGTCGATAAAATATTCTTCGGGAATGCCGATCGTCAGTTTTTTTACTTTTTCGAGCGGGGCAAGGTCGGTGATGGTGGAGAAATCCGCGCCATCGGTGCTCGTCGCGTCGAGCGGATCACTCCCGGCAATGGCTTTAAAAAGTATCGCCGCATCCTCGATGGTCTTTCCGAACGGGCTGATCTGATCCAAGCTGGATGCCATCGCGATGAGGCCGGATCGGGAGACCGAGCCGTACGTGGGCTTGAAGCCGACGATGCCGCATAACGCTGCCGGCTGGCGGACGGAGCCGCCGGTGTCGGAGCCGAGCGCCGCGACGGCGAAGTGTGCCGCGACGGCCGCTGCCGAACCGCCGGACGAACCGCCCGGCACGCGCGAGTGATCGTGCGGATTGTGCGTCACGTGGAACGCGGAATTTTCCGTGGAAGAACCCATTGCAAATTCGTCCATGTTTGTTTTGCCAAGGAATACCGCGCGCTCGCCGCGGAGTTTTTGAATGACGGTGGCGTCATAGCTCGCGGTGTAGCTCTCCAATATCTTGGAAGCGGCCGTGGCGGGAAGGTCTTTGATCAAGATGCAATCTTTGATGGCAAGCGGGACGCCGGCGAGTGCGCCGAGCGTTTCGCCCTCGGCGAGTGCGACATCAACCGCGCTCGCGTCGCGCGTGGCGGATTCTTCGGCAAGGCTCAAATACGCGCCGATTTCGCCGTCGTGCTCTTTTATCCGGCGGAAATATGCCTGCGTGACCTCTAGCGCGGAAAACTCTTTATTGAGCAATCCATCGTGGAATTTTTTTATGGTGAGATCGTGGAGCGGTTCCATATTTTTGCGAAAATTATTTGCGCGTTATTCAAATACCGGCGGCACCTTATTATAGCCGTCCTTTGATTCGGGGAAGGCGTCCACGCCGGCGCCCTGATTAGTATTCTCGCGACCGCCATCTTCTATGGCGTCTGGCCGAAATATATTTACAAGGTCAGTGCCGCCGGTCATTGGAGCGACGTTCGACGTGTCGAGCGCCTGCAATTCCTTAAAGTGGTCCAAGATCGCGCTGAGGTCGGCAATCAGCTTGTCCGCTTCCTTTGGGTCGATTTCGATGCGCGAAAGCTGGGCAAGATGCTCCAACTCTTTCTTTCCAATACTTCCACTCGCGTTCGATGAGGATGAGGACATTATCTCTATCTTAGCCGAAAGCGCCGGTTTTTTCAATTACTACCTTAGCTTTTTGACCGCCGCCTTGAACTGGTTCCCGCGGTCGGTGTAGTTCTTAAACATGCCGAATGACGCACAGCCGGGGGAGAGTAAAACGACGTCGCCGGGCGCGGCCAGCTTGTACGCCGCCGCGACGATGGCCTTCATGGTGGTGCACCCCTCTATTGATTGCACGCCCGGGTTCTTAATGTGCTCTTTTATCCGAGGCCATTCCACGCCGATGCCGATGATCGCTTTTACGGTCTTCGATTGCGAGATCGCTTGCCCTAGTCTTGAAAAATCAGCATTCTTGCGCGAGCCGCCGAGAATGAGTATCTTTGGTTCGGCGAACGCCTGCATCGCCACCTCTGCTGCGTCCGGCATCGTGGAGTATGAGTCGTTGTAATAGCTGACGCCTTTTATTTTTGCCACGAACTCGATGCGGTGCTCGAGACCGCGGAATGTTGTGATCGCTCGTTTAATGTCTGCCTTGGAAATACCCGCGAGCTTTCCGGCAGTGATCGCGGCGCTCGCGTTCTCCCAATTGTGTTCGCCGGGAATGTGTAGCTCGTTTACTTTGCAGATCTTTTGTTTGTGCACGCCATCGGAAAACCAGAATGTGCCATCCTGTACCCACGTTCCTTTTTTCACTGGATGATGGCGGGAGAAGGTAAATACTTTTCCGCGCGTCATTTGTGCGTAGGAGTGCGAGCGCGGATAATCTTCGGCGATCACTGCGTAATCGGCGGGGGATTGGAATCGCACGATGTTCGCCTTTGCGGCGACATACTCCTTTATATTCTTATGCCAATCGAGATGTTCTTCGGTGACCATAAGCGCCACGCCGATGTGCGGGCTCTTTTCCATATCAATAAGCTGAAAACTCGAGAGTTCCAGCACCACCCAGGCTCTTTTATCGAGCTTGGGGAGAATATTGAGTGCCGGTACGCCGATGTTGCCCGCGAGAAATACCTTCTTGCCGCCCGCCTTGAGCATCTGATAGATGAGCGTGGAAGTGGTGCCTTTTCCCTTTGTGCCGGTGACGCCCACGATCCGCGCCGGGCATCGGTCGAAAAACAATTTGGTGGCACTCGAAACAATGGCACCTTTTTTGATCGCCTGTTGTAATTCCGGCGCATAATACCGTGCGCCGGGAGTGCGGAAGATGATGTCAAACGCATTGAGGCTATCCATATAATCCGCGCCGAGTTTGGCGTGGACGCCCTTCGGGACTTTTATGTCCTCCTTTTTATCCAGCACCCATATCTCCGCGCCGCGGAATTCCGGATCGCGCAAGAGAAACTTCAACGTCGATTGTCCTTCCCGCTCAAAGCCGAGAACTGCGATCTTCATCGTCTTCATTATTTGATAATCGCACCAATCGTTTTTTTTGACAACTTCTTTTGACAATCGTGCCCGAAAATTCATATAATAGCGGAGTTGGTTGCGGTGCGCTGCGCGCGCTGCGATTTCATCGCGCGGGAGGGTTGGGAAAGGTTTTCCGGGAAGCCCCATAAGCTTCCGAAGCAAGTCCGAGTCTTGCCCCCGCAACACTACTGGATTTTGAGCGTAGAGTCGCTCGTAATCCTCTGATTTATCAGATGTTTCTGGAGGTTCTAACCGCTTGTGAATCGTCTTCACTTCGGCGGCGATAATTTTTAGAGGCACAAACGGTTTTCCCATTGAAATCGTTAGGATTTTGTTATTCAAGAGGAGGTTCGAACCGAGTTTGCGAAACATCTTCTTTCGGGTCTCGATATCGCCTTTGACGAATTTTTTGGGTGCTGCGGTTGCGAAGTCTAAAATCTCATCGGCTTTCATAAGCCATTTCTTTTTCCGCTCGTCCATATTGGCGATTAAACCCTCGACGCGGTGCTTTTCGGCGGTTGCTACTGCCCGGCGTCGCATAAACTCATCCTGCGTTATTTCCTGCGCCGCACGCATATCAATCAGAGCGTCGATCTTCTCCTCGCATTGCTTGAGTGCCTTCTCGTAGCTTGCGAGGGTTTCTGCTGTATAGCCGGTAGTCTGCTGGTCCGTCTTTTCGAGCCAGCGCACGCCCCACGTCTTGAATCCTTTAGGCAAGTCGATCGTGTGCAATTTTTCCTCGATTTGATCCGCGAGCTTCTTTTCCGTGATCGGCATCTGCGAACACGGCAATCCCTTCCGCTTGGTGCATCGGTAATAGGTGTAGTGGTGGACGTTGCCGTTTTTCTGATGCTTAGTCTTTTCCTCGGCCGTAATGTACGCGCCGCATTCTGCACAGTTAATCATCGCGGTGAAAGCGAAATAATGCGTCTGCGGTCGCGGTTTGCCCGCACGGCCAAGCATACGCTGAATGCGGTCGTATTCCGACTCGGTGATGATCGGCTCGTGGATACCTTTATGCCAGATGCCGCTGCCTACGGGATACTCAAAGCGCCCGCAATAAAATGGGCGAGTGAGGATGACATAGATCGTGCTTCGGCTTAACTTCTTACCGTTCGGCATCGTGAAGCCCCACTGCTCGTTCGCAATCCGCATGATCTGGAGCGGCGCGTAAATCCCTTCGAGCATTGTGTCGAAGATGCGCCGGACGAGATCAAATCTTTCGGGATCTTTTCGTATGATCCGGCTACCGCGTTCGGTCGCGCGATCATTCAGATAGCCGACCGGAGCGGGTGCGGGATAAATGCCGCGATCAGCTTTCGCCTTCAAACCTCTTTTGATGTTGATGCTCTTGTTATCGTTTTCCAATTTCGCTTGTGAGCAGAGAAGATTCAACAGAAATTTATCATTCGGCGTGTTGCGGAAAATTTGTCCGGGCGTAACGATCTCGCGGAGCTTGCCGAGGTCGAAAAGATAAATCAATCGCCCGGTGTCCATCGAATTGCGCGAGAGGCGATCGGGATGCCAAACAACGATGCCGTCCACCTTTCCGCGCTCGATGTCGTCGAGCATCAGATTGAAAACGGGACGGCCCGGCGCTTTCGCCGAGTGCGCTTCGAAGCGTGTCTCGGCTATCGTAAACTCACTTCGCACAGCGAGCGCTTTAAGCTCGTCGATCTGCGAGTCTATGGACAGGACCTGCCGATCTTCCGACTCGGACGATTTCCGAGCGTAGAGGAGATAATGGATGGGTTTGGTGTCATTGTTCATGGTCATGGCTTTTCGCGTTATAGCCAGCGAATAGGCTTTGTTTCCGTAACCCCTGATTGCCTTAGATAATCGACAATTTCCTTGAGCTGAAGGTTTGCCAATATGTTGCCGGATTCCGTGAGTTTTTTCAACGCCCCTTCCGCTTCGACATTATCGAAAAATTCGATGATGGTATTGCGTTTCATTGGATCGAGCGTTGATAAAACATTTCCTTCAAGGGCATTTTCTTCTTTTTCAAAAGAAAAATCTTCCATGATTTCTTTTTCTGATTTCATCTTATGAATTGGAGTGCTATTTTTCGTACTGTTCGAGGGGTCATTTCTGTACTGTTGCGGTTCGATAACCGTACTATTGGCTTCCGTTTGAACGGTACGCTTTCCGGCACTGTTCGGCGGAAGCCACGCCCGGCAATCGAGAAGCGTGTAGATGTTTGGATAACGACCCTTAGATCGGCGCACGGCGATGATCGAATGTGCTTCAAGTGTCTTGATCGCCGAGAATAAAGTCTCACGGCTTGCGACACCCGCCTCGCTCATGATCCTCTGGGCTGAGGGCCAGCAGGACTGCGTTCGTGCGTTCGCGTATTTTGCGAGCACGGCGTAGACGAGCGAGACGCTTTGCGGAAAAGTGGCTGCATAGCGCTTCTCGAAATATTCGTTGTCGATCCAAAGCCGCGTTTTTTTATCGCGCGGCCGGATCGGGGATTGAGGGGTATCAACGACTTTTTGAAAGCGCTTCGCATATCCGTCAAGAAAATTTTTCATTGGTTGCATCGTCATGGTTATTGCCGCCCGATGGAGCTTCGACTTGAGAGATCACGGCGAAAAGCTCAAGGAGGTTTGTGGCCTTCTCTCGTGCAAAGTCGTCGTCGATCTCCTCGCCGAATTCTTCGCGCCAAACAATTTTGAATTCCTGTATGGCTTCGGGCGGAAGCATCCTAGTGGCGGTAGATCCGCGTCTTCAAGACCTTCAGCTGATTGAAGTAGGCTTGTGGTTCGACGAGCAGTTCGCCGCGCCAAAAGCGATTCACGATGTCGGTGAGCTTGTCGGATTTGGCAAAGATGAAATTCATCCGCTGTCCGTCCGACTGTTGCATCGCTTCAATCGCAATTCCCAAAACGGAAATAGCCGTCGCTAACGCGAGGTCTGATGTGCGAAAGAAAAAATTGGAGTCATCGTACATGGGCATTGTGGTCTTTGGTTTTTATGCCGACCTTTGTACGAGTCCGCGATTAAAAAAACGGGCTCTAAGCCCATTATTTCTTGAGAGATAGTGATTCAACGGAGACTCACCTCATCCACCGAGGAAATCCGCATCTACCCACGCCGTCATACTTTCCCACGCGAGTAATTTTTCGATACCGAGATCAGCTTTCGCCCGGCGGTTTACCGCGTAAACTGCATCGCGGACAAGCCGATCAGAGTTTCCTTGATCGCGCGTCCAGTCGATGCCAAGCAAAATATCTTTTTCATCCATGCGTCTACCCAGCTGCTCAAAAAGTTTTTGGCAGATGAAGTGCTGATAGGTCTTCAGAGGCAACTGGCAGTTCTTTCCATGAAATGAAATAACGCCACTTTCGGGATCGAAGGCGAGCGGGTCGAGGTTGATTGGTTCAGGTTCGGCAATTTCGGTTATAGGCGCTGCAATGGGAAGCTCTAAGGCTACCGCAGCGGGTTCTGTTTCCGGTTCGACAGGGGCGTACCATTCCCAGCTCAAGATTGAGATTTCGGTAAGCGGAATGCTGTAGCGGAAGGTAAGGAAAAAGAAGCGGAGTAGGGGGTCGTGGATCGAAGCGATTGTCGAGCCATATTGGATGTAATCATGGACGAATCCGATGAAGGATTCCTGTAGGGCAAGATAGGAAAGTACAGTCGCCAGAATGGCGAAGTAGAACCACTTTGAGGTGAGGATAGGGATGTAGAAATCTCTTACTTTTGTCATGGTCATTTTAGGGCGCACTCCTGATTAAAATGAAGGGAGGGTGCCGACCGCCCAACGTCGGAAGTTTCGCGGTACGGCTGTTCCCTTCATTTTACCGCGGCGTGTCAAATGGAATCCAATACCCAAAGTGTGGAAAACTCCACAAATATATTTAGAGCAAAAAATCAGTCCACTTCGAGGGTTTCCGAGATGTAGACGATATGCTCCTTGCGGGTGGTGATCAGTTCCTTACGTTTGCCTTCCCGGCCTTCCACAAGGCGCAAAAAGGTAACCGATCCATCGGCCTTTTCTTCGATCTTTTCGGCGTGCATGGCGTAGGCCACGCCAGTGAGGCCGATCCAGATTTCTCCTTTGGTTTGTTTGATCATATTTTTATAAAAAAATAACGATGTCGACCTTTTGGGTCATGGACATCGTCATCAATAGCTTTATTATACGGCAGATTGGTGGCCCACGGCAATATCCAAACTTTGGATATTGACAAATTAGATGGACGATTTAGTATATGACTAAGTCCGTTCAGACAAAGGAATACGCCTATTTCGTCGAGAAATTGCGGAAGGCCCGGCTTGAAGCAGGGTTATCGCAAGATCAAGTGGCGAAGAAGATTCGGCGCCCACAGTCTCATATTTCGAACATCGAATCAGGGCAGCAGCGAGTGGATGTGGTCGAGCTACAGCGTTTTGCAAAGCTCTACAAGAAGCCGATCGGATATTTCATAAAATAACTATGTTTTGCCAGAACTGCGGAAATCAAATCAACGAGGGCATGAGATTCTGCAACAAGTGCGGCAAACCAATTTCGTCCAACGATGATTACCGCTCCGAAGCCGTCGATAAGACAATAGAAATTGAATTCGAAAAGGCTGCTTACAAATTACAAAACGGAGAAGTAGATGAAGCGCAAAATATTCTTGAGGATTTAGCTTTTGCTCATAATTTACCCATGGCGTGGGTATATCTCGGTGTTATAAAATTCGGTAAATTGGATTCTGGCGAAACGAATGTGCAGCAAGCCTTAAATTGTTTTATAAAAGCGGCTGAAATAGATCCCGCTTCGCAAGCGGAATACCAACAAACCTATCAGGACTTATCCGTCGGTCAGATAGAGGTATTTTATAGCGAATATCTTGAAGCGAAAAAACATGCGGGTAAGGCCAAGGGCAGAGCTTTTGGAAGTGTCGCTCTCGGAGGATTATCTTTGCTTTTAGGAAATCGGTCTAATAAAACCAGCAATCAAATCCTTGGGGACGCAGGCGCCGCGTATGGTGCTTATCGCGCAAGCCAAAATTTTTCTCAAAGCAATGAGATAAAGCAGTTATTGCCGTTTTATGAAGAGACCATTAAACAACTAATTGATGGAGTAAGGGTCTATTGTTCTGATAATTTAACGATATACGGCCGTTTCTTGACGCGCATGGGTGAGTTAAATTTATCGCATGTCGCTAAAAGTTTAGGAACTAATAGATAAATATGTATTGCTCAAATTGTGGAAATAAAATAAGCCAAGACGATTTATTTTGCGGTAATTGTGGTGCGAAAACAGCCCAACAATCAGAGGCGTTGGAGAAGTTTCGTTCGATAAAAAATCATGTGCAATCAAATCGCGATCTCTTAAATAGCGGTGAACTGAAGGGGCCGGAGGAAGCATTTGACGCAGAAAAGGTAGCGCATCGAGCAATTGCTAAAGCGGCGCGTGAACAGCTTCGGAAGGGTTGGGGTGAAAAATTTGTAAATAAGGCAGATGACATTGACGATAAGGGCGATGTGCTGAAAATACTTCAAGAGGAGGTGGAAGCCCAAAGAATCAGCGATGTTGAGATTCAAGAAATCTTCGATTCCGAAGACTTTATCAATTTCATATCAGTCGAAGACATTGTGCTTATAGTAAAAGATGATCCGGAGAAATGGAGGAATTTATCTATTCTGAAACAAAATACGAAGTTTCAAGATCGTGCTAAGAAGACAGGAGTGGGTTTTGTTGGGAGGCATCAGGAGCTAATAATGATAAAGCAACTACTAGGAGATGAGATCACCAATTCCGAGAAGCAATTAGCAATAGATGAGGACATCGAGGAACGAGATCAAATTTTACAACAGATCCAAGATTTAGAGGTATATGTCAATTCAGATTTATTCGTAGCACACGAAGCGACTCATATTGGCGCAGTAAGTAAGAGCATACAAAAAATCATTGATGATGGATTTGATAATTGCGTTCTCCAAAACGATCGTGAGCTTGACCAGCGTTGCTTCAAGCTTCTATCAGAAATGGAGGCGCTTATGAAGGATAAATACTTAAGCGCCCTAGCCAAGGGGAAAATCACGCCCGAACAGGTGAAGCAGCGAGAAGGATTGATCGGGCTTGTTAGTATAAAAGGTTTCATGAGCTGGATGGGCTTGGGTAACCCCGCTCTCACGAAGGAAGGTGATATGCAACAAGCTTGGGTAATTCTTGCGACACTTAGAGAACCAAACAAGCAAATTGGCATTCATAGTGCAAAAAATTACTTAGCGCAACTCATCGGCTCAATGCCATTGAATGGCGTAAGTAAAGTAGTGGCTCGCTATAAAACCGTAAGGGATAACCTAGTGCGTAACAATAAATTGACCGACGAAGAAGGACGAAAAATTGATATATTAATTGAGGATGGACTGATGCAGAATAGGAAAATACACGAGCAATATCCAGATCGACCTTAATCGGCAATAGCGTGATGTAAGTATTATAATTAACCAACACCCTAAAATCCTCTAGCCATGGGAAATATATTAACAATAATAATCATCGCGCTCGCTTTTTTGCTGGTAGGTTTTCTTTTGGGAAGTAAAAAAGCCAAGAGCCAAGCCTTGATAGACACTAAGCGTGCACTAGAAGGATCGCGGGCCACCATCAAGGGGAAGGTAGCTGAAAATGTTACCCCTCTCTTGCCCGATTTTCAGGAGCAATTCCCAAGCCTTAATATCGCCGATGCACGATTCATCGGCGAGCCGATTGATTATTTATTTTTTGAAGGGATGAGCGAAGGGAAGATCAATAAAATTCTTTTTCTTGAGGTTAAATCCAGCAAGCATCCTCGCTTCAACGAGCATGAGAGTAGTTTGAAAGCGGTGATTGATGATGCAGAAAAGAAGGGTGCAAATGTGGGTTGGCGGGAATATAATGTTCCTCAATAAATCGAATAGGGGGCTGTCAAACATGGAAGTCGATATAAAGGGCAAGATAGCTAACGTTCTAACGCAAAACGCTTACTCTGAGCGTGATGTCGTTTATATTTTAGTGGAATCATATAAGTTTTTGGAGCGAAAGTATCGTAAGGAATTCGGCAATGGAAAATTCGATCGTATAAAATTCTATCGAAATTGGGCGTGCCATTCAGTTATTGATCGCGCGTCTGACAAGGTCTTTACTGGCATCGCCGCGTCAATCAAAGCCGAAATGAATAAGCCAAATGCGGTAGGGCATTTAGATTGGCAGGATCAAACAGCAACCCAAATCCGCCAGTGCTTTCGGGGGTATAGCCCGCTGTCGTTGAAAGAAGACATTTTGCAATTTTTCCCAGAGATCGAATATAGCGGAAATTTTCATTGGGAAAGTTTCCGGGCAAGCCTTTATGAAATCATCCGCGATATACCCCTTATCATCAAGGATGGCGATGATATTCTTTTTGAGTTCAAATGCGTAAAACCATTCCAACCCATGAACTATGATGATCTATCGATCAACGCCGTTATTTTTAACGATATATTCAGTTTTGTGTTAGATGATCGGACGTTATAGCGGATTGATTGCATTAATCTCCGTCCAACAAAGCGGTTCGGAAGTTTTCCAGTTCCCGCAACAGCCAAGGCGAAGGTCGAGTTAAGACCGAGATACCTACATTTTTTGAAACACGCGACTCCAAAAATCGGTCCGAGTCTTTCCGCCGTCAAGACGGCGAGTACACGCTTATCAAGACCGAGACACGTCTGAGTCCCGTCGTGGTAGTAGTCAAGAAGAGAGGAGGTCGGTTTATTAACCATTAATACGATCAATAGGACTTTTATCTATATATTGCTATACTACATGAATTATAAAGCAATGAATACGGAAAATTACTATAAGAAAATCAAAGCCCTCAACATAGTTCACTATACTGGCGAGACTTCTTACTACGAAAAAGCACCGTTGAGATCTGTAGAAAATGCCCTATTAAAAACTTTAAAACCCGGTTCAAGAATATTAGATCTCGGATGTGGCTCCGGTAGATTTTCTGTCGGAGTAGCTGAACAGGGATTTGGGGTGGTCGGTATGGATATAACCCCTGCTGCTATTGCAGCGGCAAAGAATAAAGCCTTAAATGTGGGGGTCGATAATGTTAGCTTCCTCGAGGGGGATATGACATTAATACCTTTTCCGGATAATAGTTTTGACTATGTGTTTTGCCCAAGATTTGTTATCAACGCAGTTGCGACCCAGGAAAAGAGGAAAAAGTCGGTTACTGAAATGATTAGGGTTGTAAAACCTGATGGGTCTGTTTTTATTGAAAGCTTTAATAAATTATATAGCGGGCGAGGTTTGGGAATGCCAATTAGAAATATAGTGAGAGATATATGGAGGGTAATTGTTTTGGCGACTTGTCGATTATTCAAAAAGGAATACAAAGGATTATTGCCTGGGGATATTGTTTATCCGAATAATAAAGTTGCTGGTGCTCCTGACGGTTACGCTCATCTGCCGACCCCCTTTGAATTCAAAAAACTTGTTCCGCGAGGGCAAAAAGCAAAAATTTATTCAATAACGCAGATACTTGGGAATCGAAAGAAGCCGGATATATTTAAGTTGTTTAGATATTCGATGTGGATAATCGTCATCAAAAAAGTTGACAGATTAACATAGGGGTAGTATACAGTCAATAGTGCTGTTGGCGCTTCGAAGGGGGTATCTGGCATGGGCGAACAGAAAATTCTGGTCATTTTGAAGCCGGATTGTCTCCAGAGGGGGCTTGAGGGCGAGATAGTTATCAAGCTCGAGAATTCCGGTTTTCAAGTGTTGCAAAAGGTAGTTCGAATGCTCGAAAAGGATGAGGTTCTCAATCTTTACAAAGAGCATTTTGCGACGAGTACTTTTCCTGACCTTGTCGAATATATGCTAAGTGGTCCGTCGATGATTTTGCTTCTTACAGGCATCGATGCGATTGCTCGCATGAGTCAATTGAAGGGCAGGACAGGATCCGGCAGAGGTATCCGGGGGATGTATGCGGAAAATTTTATCCGTAACATCATCCATTCCGCCGAAACAGAATTAAAAACAGGACGGGAAATATCAATGTTCTTTAAATTGGAGGATGTGACGATGTTAAAAAATCGAAAGAAGGTCATTTTTGGATTGTCCGGAATGACTGAATGTGGGAAGAGTACGGCTGGCATGTTCTTCGATGCCCATGGGGTCAAACGCATTAAGATGATTAATGTGCTCGATCTTCTGAGAGCGGAGACAGAGCCCAATCTCGATCTGGAAACATTCGTCAACAGAGAGATCAAACAAAATCCTGTACAACTTCGCCAATTATTCACCGACAAGCTCCTGGCGGAGATGGATCGGACGGGAATACGCTTTTGCTCGTTGGAGAGCATGGGTGATCCGGAGATGGTTCTTTATCTCCGCGCAAGGCTTCCCGGGGAATTTTTCTCCCTCTATGTAGATGCGTCTCTTGAAAAGCGTCTTCAACATCAGATGATTCGAAAGAATCTGACCGATCTCGAAGAAGCAAAGCGCATCCTGATCCCAAAAGATGACTTCAAAACCACTTTTTGGAAGATGCCTCAGATTATGGGCATTGCAGATGTGGTCGTCGACAATAACGGGACTCTAGAGGCATTCCAAATGGAGCTCGAATCGTTGTTGGAGCAACATGGCATCAAGCAGTGATTGTGTATGACATATGGGGCGGGTAATAACCGCCCCTTTTTATTTTCCAGGAAACCCCGGGCTGCGGGCTCTTCGAAGAAAGGTATACTATGCGTATGGCTCGCCCGCGTGCCCGGGGATGAATGGAACCCGGAGCGAAAGCGGAG
>Ga0302319_10002585_pt1 | contig 38800 bp, 34 predicted proteins | sample Bog_T0_2_FD_203319 | JGI IMG/M metagenome (GOLD analysis project Ga0302319, IMG submission 203319) | Peat permafrost microbial communities from Stordalen Mire near Abisko, Sweden - Bog_T0_2 | ecosystem: Environmental > Terrestrial > Soil > Wetlands > Peat | place: Sweden: Abisko, Stordalen Mire... | reverse complement strand
TAATGCTACCTTTGCCTTGAAATCATCACTGAACGTCTTCTTTATGGCCATTTGGACCCCCTTGGTTAGTTAGATTATACATCTAACTTGTGCGTTTAAGTGGTCCAGTTTTCCGGAGACATTATATGCTTCATCAACCCACAGGGAACGGTTATAAATATAGTTGCTCAGACGTAATATAATGCCGAGAAGGATCAAGAGCAGAGGGAATTTTCGGATGGACGTTCTCCTTGCTGATTTACTTTCCCAAATCTATGATCAAAAGATGCGGATCTTGACGAAAAAAGCCCTTTATTGTTCCAATAGTAAGAGCAATTGATCTATCCAAAGGAATCCCCTTTTCTTGAAAGGCTATTTTCAGTAACCAAGGGATATCCTGTGGGAAGGAACATGTTGTATATCCAAACTCATCACGTATCACCACCTGAGATGTTGGCGGCAGCACCAAAGGCTTTATTATATAAATGTGACTGATATTGAAGCTGTATTTTTGGGCAAGCTGATTTTCAATCTGTCTTAATTCCTGGGAATTATTATCCACACAATACTTTTTGAACGTCGAATATGCAGAAAACACAGCGCCAACGCAAATAAAAAAAAGAACGATTGTCGCAAACGCCTCTGCCCTCTCCAGCTTTATGAAAACAAAAATAATTCTTCTAAGCCCGCTCCAAAATAGAATAAATACGATGATCGAAAGCGGAGCAATGGTCCTATAAAAGAATAAATTCGTTTGAACAGCCAGGTTAACACCAAAACTTAAGAAAATTAAAAATAAAATGGCGCCATATTTCAATAACAGATTGCGCACATAGATGCTTCTATTTTTATTTTCCGACTTCATAATGTCAAAGAATTCTAAAACCATTCCCCCCAAAATAATTAATAACACAGCGTAGGCGATTGCCCTTGACGGGAATATATGCCATAAATTTAGAGCAGCCACCATAGGTTCTTGGAAAAACCAGCTCAGTTTTCCGACGAGATTGCAAGTAAACGAATTATTATAAATAGAATTATCTCCCATGGCATGAGCTGGCACTAAAATTTTAAAAAATACAGCATAGATGGATACCGTAGTAAAAAAAACAGCCAAATGAAGCCAGGGCCAACGATTCATGGCCCGACAATCCAGCCTGATCAACCAAATGGCCAATAGCGCAATAAAGAACGTTGCTGCTGCTTGATATATCATGAGTGAACATAATAAAAAGAACAAAGAAAAGAATACGGTTATTGGGATCTTTTTTGTCATTTCCTTCAGGGACCAAAAATTCAAAAGACGGCTTTGATCGGTATCCGGCTTCAAGAGCAAAAAGGCGGAATAGAGACTTAAAAGCGCGGCAACAGGTATATGACAGCTGCAGATCCAATTAACATAGATCTGAAACGGCGGGAGAACAACAATGGCAACGCAGATCAACAAAGAGGCCTTTTTCGAAATACCACAGACCCTGCGAAGCCAAATATCAATAGCTATAGCAATTAGACTAATAAAAACGATGGAAAGAAAACGAGCGATATTAGCACTATCAACATTGCCAACCAGGGAGCCCACCGAGAACATAACAAAACTGGCCAATGGCCTGCCGCATAGCCCCTGTTGGCCGTATTGAGGATGTGTCGCCCAGATTGTTTTCTGCCAGGCCCAAAAATTAACATCATCATGGAATATATAATGACCGCTTATTCCTGGAAAATAAATAACAGATAAGACGGCAAGAAAAATAAAGAAGTCACTGAAAATCCTTGACCTTGATTGCCCTGAATAGTAATTCAGAAAATATAATGATCCCAAAGTAAATGATCCCCAAAACATCAGGACCACCAAGGTGTTAATCATCACTTAAGGTAACCGTATGAAGATGAAAATTTTGGATCAAGCTCAACCGATTTCTCAAACGCTTTTTGGGCCTCCAGAAGCTTGCCCCTCTTATTGAAATAAAGGCCTATATAATGATACGTAAGAGCATAGTGATCATCCCATTTAGAAGCGGTACTTAACCATTTCCATGCAACCTGATCTACCCCGAGCATATCAAAACAATGCCCCAGATCAGCGGCCATCTGGATATTTGTGTATTTTAAACGTTCGTACCCTGACCAAAAACAATCTCTGGCCCCCAAATAATCACCTTTATCCATTAAAGAACTCCCCAGACCATAATAGGGCGTCAAATTCCCAGGGTTCAAAGATAACCAATAGATCGAATATGTCTCTTGGCTTTTCCAGCGCGAATTGTAACTCCAGCCACCGATAAGCAATAAAAATATAACGCTGATACCACACACCCCGCCAACAAGAAGACTTTTGCGAGCCAGAGCCAACAAAACCGAGCCTATTAATACAAAAAAACCAATTTGGGAAAAATAAAACCAGTGCGGCTCAATACTTGGCCAAACTCTGGGAAAATTCCCAAAACATGTAAAAACGGTCGGAAAAAATCCCAGGATGAAAACCATTAATAAAAAAGATTTCCAGGACTTTTTCCATTGTAAAAAGGCATACGCCGATAAGCCGACTGCCAAAGCAAAGATGATCACATTACGTAAAAGATGTTCCTGCCCGTATGGATTGCTCCATAAAAATATAACCTTGCTGGGAAAAAATAAACTTGATACATACCAGATCGCCAGGTCCATCCAGGTTGAAAAGAACGCTGCCATATTTACTGCTACGGCAGAAACTGGATTGTTCAATTGATGTTGGAAAATGATATCCTGTATACGGAACGCCAGCCATCCCATAAGGAACAATGCGAAAGGCAATAAAAGCTGGAATATCTTATTCCAGTCTTCCTTTTTAACCAAAAAGAGATAAACAGTCAAATAGACAGGCAGCATCATCGCCATTTCATGGGAAAGGCAGGCAAGGATGAAGAAAATCAGGCTAAAAATATAATCTCTTTTTTGGCCACGCTCTAAAAAGAAGATAAAGAACAAAAAGCTCATCTGCATGGACAGAACAAAAACCGCAAGGACACTGGCGGTAATATAATTAATGATCATGGCATTTAAAGGATGAATGGCATAAAGCAGGGCCGAGAGAAAAGAAAGCGTTGCATCAGAAGTGATCTTGCGGACAAGGATAAAAAATAAGAAAACAATTGAAACAAAAAAGGAAAAATTCACCACGTGATACGCAATATAATTGCTTGCCAATAAACGTGAAAAGATCCATAACGGGATATGTCCTACCGGACGGTAAAAATCTCCCTGATGAAAAGTAAAAAGACCCAAGAACGATTTATTAAGGACCCCGCTCTGCCCGAACAAGATGATATGATCATCCAACATGAAGCCATTTTGAAAACTATTGGCATAAGCTAAAAGACAGACGAAAAAAAAGGCGAGAAAGACTGCCGAAGGCGAAGCGAAAAAATGTTCAAATAAAAGAGCCCTATTTTTATTTGTCGTCATATTATTCTTAATTATACACATCCTCTCTACTTAGGGGAATTAAATTTGCAAAGTAAATCACCCGGGTGATGTCAGGAAGTTTGAGCAATTGGACAAATTTGCCTATGCCTATCCCTTGGGGCAATAATTCTTTGGCTTTATTATACCGGTCTGTTAGCCTTCGTTCCGGCGTCTTGGGCCAAGGCAATAAACGCACATGTAAACTGGGATTGTCATTGATAAACCCCAGTTTAATACCGAATTCCAAAATATCCCTGATCAAAAGGATCGACAAATTAACGATCTTCGTTTTTTGTGTTTTAATTAAATAGGCCTTGTACGATTCAATGATAACTGGGGTCAATTGGTCAAGCCGGCGGGCTTGAGGGAAATTCTGCTCAAGAAAACCACTGAAATGCTTGATGGTGGTGGTAAATCGCGTAATGCTTTTAGAACTATAAGGATATTGGCTTACGGCTTGCGCCAAAAAACGTTCAAAAAAATCTGGAAGGTCTATGAGACGGGCGATCGTTAACGCTTCTCCGCCGGCGATCTTTTCTTCTACTTGTTGCAGCAACTTTTGGGCTTGCTCTAAATGAACTCCGGCGATCTGTGAATACAGCAATCCCCTGGCATAAAATTCGATGTAATAGACATCATTTATTTTTCGAATTTGACCCAATATTCACTGTTCCTTGAACTTGGTAAGGCTTGGTTCTACGACTTGGCTTAGTAGTTAGTATAAAAAATGATATAAAGCAGAATTCCAATAATGACGAGGGATATCAAATAAAAATCATTGAAATAAAAAAAGTCGCGGATCCGTTCATTTTGAGTATAGCGGTGGGCAAGGTTCTCAGAAACGACCTGGCCTGAAGAGATCATATTGACGACTTCGTTACGCTTAAGGCGCAAAAATTGGTCCGCGATCTTGTAAGCTTGCAAACTTCCGCTTTCAATAAGGTCCATGACCTTTTTCTCGGATACGGCCATGATCTGTGCAGTTTCACGGACAGTGATATATTGGCTGCTCATGATCTAACCCTGCCTGAGGAGGCCCATTGATCGATCTGGACCCGTTCAAATTTCCAAGTATCCCCTTCCTTGGTAGCGGGTATCTTGCCGGTCGTCGCTAATTCCAAAATGGCCGGTATTTCAATTTCCAAATATTGGGCCAGGTCATCAATGGATAAAACATCTTCCAGCATATGGCAACGGCCTTGAAAGACTGCGCCCTCAACAATGTTTAGTTTAGACGTTGAGATATCCCCATGCAGGATGGCTGTCGGCATCAGGACCAGCATTTTCTTGGCAACGATATTACCTTTGACCTTCCCGGCCAGGATGACATTCTCACCGACGATATTCGCCTCCACCTGGGCGGTTTGTCCAATGGTCAGGGTACCACGGGTATCAAGCTTGCCTGTATAACGGCCATAGATCTTTAAATTCACCGGATCAGCAAAGGTCAATGACCCTTCCATCTCAGCATTGATCTCTATTACTTTTTCTTCTGGTAATTCTTTATGTTCTTTACGGTTAAAGGCCATAGAGACCTCCATTTTTAGTTTGCCTACGTCATTAATGGTATCAAAATATTGACCCCTGGTCAACTACGCCAGTGATAAGCTAAACCTGCGATCATCGCCGCATTGTCGAGACATAAAATCATTGGAGGGAAAAACACATCCACCCCTTGGGCCGCCGCTTGTGCTTGCAATTGACGGCGTAAGGCAGAATTGGCGGCCACACCCCCGCCAACCAGCAGTGTGTTGGCCTTTAATTGCCGGCAAGCTTTCAGCGATCTCTCGATCAAAACAGCAACGACGCTCTCCTGGAATGAATACGCTACTTTAGCCGGCGAAAAATCCGGTTTACTTTTATTCTTTTGAGTGTAATAAAGCACCGCCGTCTTCGTCCCGCTAAAAGAAAAATCATAGCTACCCTTCATCGGTGCTTGAGGAAATTTGATCTCGTCATTGATCCCGCTGACAGCCAAACGGTCAATGACAGGACCGCCGGGATAGCCCAGATCCAAGATACGCGCCACCTTATCAAAAGCCTCACCCGCCGCATCGTCACGTGTCACGCCTAACAATTTGAAATTCTTGAAATCCTTGATATAAAAAAGACTGGAATGCCCTCCGGAAACAACCAGGCCTACGGCTGGCAGGCGTTTCTGGGGACAAGCAGGGATCCCTTGAGGTAACTGAAGATAATTAGCATAAAGATGGGCTTTGATATGGTCAATTTCGATCAGCGGTAAACCCGTGGCACGGCTTAACCCACGGGCAAAACAAAGCCCAACCAGCAAAGAGCCGATCAATCCGGGATTACGGGTAACAGCAATGGCATCGATGTCCTTAAGGGCCATATGGGCTTGGATCAAACTTTCACCCACCACCCAATGAATGAATTCTATCTGACGACGGGAAGCAATTTCAGGGATGATGCCGCCAAAACGTTGATGGTCTTTAAGACTGGTGGCGATGACATTGGAAAGCACTGTTACCCCGTCCTGAACCACCGCGGCGGCCGTTTCATCACAGGAAGTTTCAATGCCTAATATAGTCAAGGGTTGTGAACGTTTCATTTGTGCCTAAGCAGGTCTTTGATGCTAACAATTTCAAAACCTTGTTTTTCAAGCCAGGGGATCTCATCTTTGATCACTTGCATGGTCAAGCGCCGGTCATGGCCAATGGCCACGGCATATCCCCTTCGACGGGATTTTTGAGCAAGGCTCAGGAACTGTTTATTGATCGCCTCTCTGGTATTTATGTTATCCAAAAAGACATCCCTCTTGGCAAAGGCCAATCCCATCTCTTGGGCCAAATCAGCAGAAACAGAGTAACGTGATGTCATGCTGTCGACAAAGAACAATCCCTTTTTCTTTAATTTTCTAAGGATGATCCTCATCAGAGCCTTGTCCGCCGTAGCTTTAGAGCCCATATGATTGTTGACCCCTTCGATCGAAGGCAATTGAGCCAAGTCCTCATCTACTATTTTAGAAACCAAGGCTGGTTTCATACCTGTCTTGATAATATAATTAGGTGGGTAATAAAAATCATAATTAAAAACAGACTCCAGGGGCAAATGAAGCATGGCCAGCTTATGATTAAGCTTGGCACAATTGGCCACATCTTTCGTATGACGCAAGCCCGGCAATATAGACACGGCCAAGGCTTCTGGTATTTCCCCTAAATATTTGCAATTAGCCGTTGTCTGTCCCCAATCATCAATGATGATCGCGATCTTTCCCGTTGAACCCGGCTCCCTTTCAATAGGCGCAAGAGGGACAGGCACAGCAGGAGCTTCTTCCTCAACAGGTTTATTATTTTCAACCGGAGCGGAAACTTCAACAGCTTGTTCGCGGGCCACCGGAGCTTCATGCTTAGGAGATTCTTTAGCCTTCGAAAAAATAAAAAATAATATAATACCTGCCGCAAACAAACCAAGAATGATAGAAGCAACCTTCGTATCATTTTTGGAAGAGGAAACTTTTTTTCTTTTAGCCATACTATAGAGATCCTTCGCCCATGCTCAGGATGCCCCTAACATTTCGTTAAGGTCACTTTTGTTGGAATTTACGGTAAATTTTGATACCTTTGATCACATTAATGGCACTTTGCAGCTGGATATCATCCTGGTCTTTTTTCAATTGCTCATCTTGCTTTTTGTCCTTTGAAGACAAGGATTTATTCTTGTTCTCTTGGTCTTCGAGATCTGAAAATACGGTATCCACATCTTTATTCTTATCTTTACTGATATTTTTCTGGTCACTATCCTGGTCTTCTTTGGCGGCGTTATCTTCGATCACCACATCCGGAGTAATGCCGATACCGTTGATACACACGCCCGAGGGAGTAAAATACTTGGCCGTGGTCAAACGTAAACCTGAGCCGTCAGGTAATGGTATCACGGACTGCACCGAACCTTTTCCAAAAGATTTAACCCCGACCAATACCGCTCTTTTATTATCCCTTAAAGCACCGGCCACGATCTCACTTCCTGAAGCAGAACCTTGATTGATCATCACCGCCATCGGCCAATCCAGAAAATCCCCGTTATTATTTTGGGAATTAGCTTGGGTGTCCTGTGAAGGGTGCCGGCCCTTGGTTGAAACAATGATCTTGCCTGCGGGAAGAAAATCTTCGGCGATCTTGATGGCCACATCCAATAAGCCGCCTGGATTATTACGCAGGTCCAGGATCAAACTATCCGCGCCCTGGGCTTTTAATTTTTCCAACGCTTGATGCAATTCATTATACGAGTTCTCACGGAATTCCGTCAGTCGCACATAGCCGATATGGTCATCTAAAAGATGCGGCTCTTTGATATCGTCCACATGGATGATCTCCCTGGTAATTTCAAAATTATGGACCGAATCATCACTTTCGCGTAAGGTAGTGATCGCAACCTTAGTGCCCGGATCCCCGCGCAATTTCTTGACCGCGTCATCCAGGTTCATATCGCGGGTGACTTCATGGCCGATCTTGACTATCCGATCCCCCGCTTTGATACCTGCGCGCCAGGCCGGTGAGTCCTCAAGAGGAGCAATGACCGTCAATAGATTATCTTTCATGGAGATCTCAACACCCAGACCTCCGAATTTTCCCTCTGTCTCAGTTTTCAAATCTTTATACTCGTCAGGGTCCATAAATTGGCTATGCGGATCAAGCGAAGACAGCATGCCTTTGAGTGCCCCATAGATCAGATCCTGCGGGCTTTTTTCATCAACATATTCCGACTGAACAGTGGTCAATGCATAACTGAAGATCTCAACTTGTGAGTATAGGTCCTTCTTATTCTTGGTCGGGGCCTGTGAAACAGCCACAGAAGAGACGCCCAGCAAGGCAAGTAATATAAATCCTGATATATAAAATTTTTTAGACACCTGTGATTCTCCGGGTTATGAGTTCATTTAATTTCTTAGGATTAGCCCGGCCGCCGGATTTTTTCATGGCCTGTCCCACCAGGAACCCAGCAGCGTTAGGCTTGCCCGATTTGATCTGTTCGACCACGGCAGGATTCTGGGCAATGACTTCATCAATAATAACCAGCAATGACGAATCATCCGAAACCTGGGCCAGTCCTTTTTCCTTAATAACGTCATCCGCACCTTTAGCCTCATCCAGCATAAAGGTCAATACATCCTTGCCAGCCAAATTACTGATTACGCCTTCCTCAACTTTAGCGATCAAAACAACCAACTCTTTAGGGGTCAACTTTAGTTCACTGATAGATTTCTTACGGTTATTGAGCTCCATTAACACCGGCCCACCCAACCAATTGGCTATCTTTTTAGCTTGCGGATATTCTTTAAGTGCGGCCTCAAAAAAATCAGCCATGCCCGGATCAGAAACCAAAATATTGGCATCGTATTCTGAAAGGCCGTATTGACTTAAAAAACGCAAGAATTTTGCCTGGGGAAGCTCAGGCAATTGGGCGCGCACATCCTCAATAACCTTTTGATCGATCGTAAAAGGCACCAGGTCCGGATCAGGGAAATAACGATAATCATGCGCCTGCTCTTTGGAACGCATGGTGATGGTCATGGCTTTTTCATCATTCCACAATAAAGTCTCTTGGATGATCTTGCCGCCGGAGATGATCACCTGCTCATGGCGCTTTACCTCATACTCTAAAGCGGTTTTCACAGCCTTAAAGGAGTTCATGTTCTTTAATTCTGTTTTAGTGCCCAAACTTGTTTGGCCTATGGGGCGGATGGAAACATTGGCATCGCAACGTAAAGAACCCTTTTCCATGTCGCAATCTGAGATCCCTAAATACTGTAAAGTTAATTTCAAAGTGTTTAAATAATCGTAAGCTTCCTGAGGCGAACGAAGATCCGGTTCAGTGACGATCTCGATAAGCGGCGTACCGGTACGGTTAAAATCAGCCAGGGAACAGGAACCTGAATTATCGTGCACTAATTTACCGGCATCCTCTTCAAGATGGGCCCGTGTGATCCCGATACGTTTCTCCTGATCGCCGCTTTTGATCTTCAGGAATCCATGCTTAGCGACCGGAAAGTCATATTGAGAAATTTGATAACCCTTAGGCAGGTCAGGATAATAATAATTCTTACGGTCAAATTTTATAAAGGAATTGATCTCTGCGTTAAGCGCCAGGCCGACCTTGATGCCATATAATAGTGCTTGATGATTTAAAACCGGCAAGGTACCGGGAAGCCCTAAGCATACCGGACAGACATTGGTATTAGGCGCACAGCCATATTGATTGGCACAAGAACAAAAGATCTTGGTCTTTGTGCTTAACTGTAAATGGACTTCAAGTCCTATGACGGTTTCAAACGGACTCATAAATTCGGTTTCTTTGTATGCCATGGTGTGTTTTGTTCATACGTATACGAAACCCTCAAAAGCATCTCTTCATCAAAAGCCTTGCCCATTAATTGCAAGCCAATAGGCAAACCGCTTTGGGAAAATCCGCAAGGGATGGAGATCGCCGGAATACCTGCCAAATTGGCCGGGATCGTATAAATATCCGACAGGTACATACTTAATGGATCACTGATCTTCTCCCCCACCTTAAAAGCTACCGTCGGAGAGGTTGGGGTCAAGACACAATCGCAGTCCTTGAAGGCCTCATCCAGGTCATTTTTGATCAGGGTACGCACTTTTTGGCCGCGTAAATAATAAGCGTCATAATAACCGGATGACAAGGCATAGGTGCCAAGCATGATACGGCGTTTAGCTTCATCCCCAAAGCCTTTGGACCGGGTCTCTTCGTACATATCAACCAGGGCATTTTTACGGACCTTGGCCGGCGTGGCACGCAAACCATAACGTACCCCATCGAATCGCGCTAGATTGGAACTGGCCTCGGCAGTGGCCACGATATAATAGGTAGCCACGGCATACGGCGTATGCGGCAAAGACACTTCCTTAATAACAGCCCCAAGCTTCTTAAGAAGATCTAACGCATCTTCCACCGAGCGGCGAACCTCAGCATCCAGCCCCTCGACAAATGCTTCTTTGGGAATGCCGATCTTAAGGCCGCGCACATCATTGACCAAGGCCTTGGTATAGTCAGGAACTGATACATTGACAGAGGTGGAATCACGCTGGTCATAGCCGGAAATAATATTCATCAATAAAGCACAATCCCCAACGTCCTTGGTCAAAGGCCCGATCTGGTCCAAACTTGAAGCAAAAGCAATAAGACCATAACGTGATACACGGCCATAGGTTGGTTTCAAACCCACGATACCGCAAAATGACGCAGGTTGACGGATAGACCCGCCGGTGTCTGAACCCAAAGCCCAGATGGCCTCATCCGCAGCCACCGAGGCCGCAGATCCACCGCTGGAACCGCCAGGAACGCATTCTAAATTCCAGGGATTGAACGTAGGCCCATAGCAAGAAGATTCACAGGACGAACCAAAGGCAAATTCATCCATATTGACGATCCCCAAAATTGTCCCGCCACTTTTCTTGATCTTTTCTACAACTCCGGCGTCATACGGAGAATGGAATCCTTTTAAAATGCGCGAAGCACAGGTGACCTCTTCGCCCTTGGTACATAAATTATCTTTAAGGGCAATGGGTACGGGCATTCCCCCGTTAAAATCCGGTTCGGTTTGCGCCATACGCACATAAGCTTTAATACGTCCGTCCACCGCCTTGATCCGGGACAGAACATCTCCATAGGCATCCTTGGCAGAAATTTTGCCGGATTTGATTAAATCCAATAAAGCATGGGCAGTCAGTTGATGGGGGCTCATTCGATGACTAAAGGCACTTTAAAGAAGCCGTCTTTTGCCTCAACAGCAATGGCGAGAGCTTCCTGATTGGTTAATGAAGGCTTGACCACGTCGGGACGTAAAACATTGCCCACCGGCACGGCATGGCTGGTTGGCTTAATATTATCCACGTCGAGTTTTTGCAGCTGCTCCACGTATTGTACAATGCCTGCCAGGGTCTTGGTAAAACCCTCAAGCTTATCTTCAGGCACGTCAATGCGCGCTAAAGCTGCGACATATTTTACATCTTCTCTGCTTATAGACATAGCCAAAATCCTATCACAAATTCACTATCTCAAACAGCCAATTTTTCTCTTAGATCATCCGGGATCGGGGTGGGCTTGAAATCCGCGTTCAAACAAACCAGGGACACCTCTGCTTCAACGATCAATCGCCCGTCTTTTTTATCATGGACCGTCTGGTCAAAGATCAGTTGCGAAGCCCCCATTTTTTTTAATTTAGCCTCGCAAAGGATCACATCTCCATAACGCGCCGGCGAACGATAGGAAACATTGCACTGCCTGACAACATAGACAAAACCACGCTCTTTAAAAAGCTCTACACTTAAACCGCGATTTTCCAGGAATTCAGTACGTGCTTCTTCCAGATAGCACAAGTACTGCCCATAATAAACAATGCCGCCGGCATCAGTATCATGATAATAAATTCGTTTTTCCAATTTGATCTCCTATACTCCAGCAGGTCCTGTCCTAAGCTTGCTGTTAAGGTGCTCCTAATTGAAACACGTAAGTCACAGCCTTAGCTCTTGGAGGCTTCCCTTTACTAACCCAGAGAGCCGTCACCGTCCGCCCCTTAACATCAATCTTAGTCCACCCGCTGCTGAATTTAAAGAATGAATTATATCATATGAGCTTGCAAAGGGCGATGTAATTTGACAAAGTTAAATTTTCCGGACGGGCATTGAAACTGATACCTAAACTTTCAAGAGCCCCCTCTAATTTTTCCTTGCCCACCAGACCTTTAAGAGAATTCACAATATTTTTCCGCCGCTGTTGAAAAGCTGTTTGGATCAACTTAAACAGGAATTCTTCTAAATCCTGCCCCCCTTCAGGGTGCGGCCTCATGGTCAAACGTAAGAAACAAGAGTCCACCTTGGGGACCGGTTTAAAACAGGTATTCTTGATCTTAAAAAGCATTTTTATATCCGCGTAATACTGGGCAAAACAGCTTAAGGACCCATAGTCCTTCCCGCCCTCCTTGGCCGTCAAGCGTTGCCCGAATTCTAATTGAACGGTCAAGAAAGCTTCTGAAAACCTGGTCCTATTTTCAATTAATTTCTCAACAATGGGTGTGGAAATATAATAAGGGATATTCCCAATGACTTTAATACCATCAGGTAAATGCCCCATATCCCATTGAAGAAAATCAGCATGGATAATTTCTATGGGTAACACACGCAAAGGCTCGATCAAATCACTGTCAGTTTCCACACAGATCAGTTTTCTGACCTGAGGAGCGATCAAACGGGTCAAAACACCCTGCCCGGGACCTATTTCCACCACCGTATCTTCAGGCTTTAGATCGCACGATAGAATGATCTTCTGCAAGATACGAGTGTCCGTAAGAAAATTCTGACCTAAATGTTTCTTTGGTTGATACGTGTTTTTCATGCTAATTGACAAGCGAGTTTGATGGCGGCCGACATCGATGAAGGATCAGCTTTATTTTTTCCGGCTATATCAAAAGCTGTGCCATGGGCCGGGGATGTCCGTACAAAAGGAAGTCCTGCGGTAAAATTCACCAATTCTTTCATATACATGCCTTTAAGAGGGGCCAAACCCTGATCATGATACATGGCAATGACGCCATCGTAAGACCCACGAAAAGCAAAAAAAATATCTGCTGGCAAAGGTCCCAGGGCATTAATGCCCTGGGTTTTAGCTTGACGAATCGCCGGTAAAATATGCTTAATATCTTCTGTGCCTATAAGGCCGCCTTCACCGGCATGCGGATTAAGGCCAAGTACGGCAATCTTAGGGCGTCTGATCTTAAATCTCTCTTTTAATGTTTGAGCCATTAAAGCAATAGAATCAAATACGGCTTTTTGAGTGATCAATTTGGGTACATCTTTTAAAGGTACATGACGGGTCACGATCGTCAAACGCATATCAGAGACAATGAACATCATATCAAAATTCTTCACTTCAAACGCCTGGGCTAAATATTCCGTATGCCCAACGAAGCCATGGTGATAGCGGCTGACCGCCTCTTTTGATAAAGGTGCCGTGACCAAGGCATCTGCGACGCCCCCTTTGATCAAAGCGATGGCTTTATCCAAAAACTTAAGCGATCCCTCACCCGCCGTCTTGTAGGGAACATCGACCACGGCGACCGAAGGATGAAGCCCTCTCAAGAGCTTCTTGTTTCCCACCACCATAAATTGCCCCTGACCAAGAATACTTTTTTGTGCCAGGGCTTTAATGGTCACCTCTGAGCCTATACCCTGCGGGTCACCCATGGTGATAACGATGGTCTTTTTATTTGATCTCGACATAGGCTTTATCACGTAATTTAGCGACCCACTCCTTGAACTTGGCCTGAAAATGATCGTCTAAAAGCTTGCTATAGATCTGGTCTTTGACTTCGGACAAGGCCTGCTGCCGGGCCTGTGAGACCCCAATGACCTTAAAAACATAGATACCGTTCTGGACTTCGATCGGATCTGAGACATCCCCCAATTTCAAATTAAAGACCACATTCTCCACTTTATCCACCATTTGACCTTTTTCGATCTCTCCGACGGAAGAACCGTCAGAATAATTTTGGAAGACCTTATTAAAATCTTCACCGGCCAACAGCCGTGAGCGGGCCTCATCAGCACGGGTCTGGGCTTCCTGTTTGGCATGCTTGTCAAAAGAAACAAAGATAGACTGTAAGTTCACGCTCTCTTTACGCTCAAAATCGCTGATATGATCATTATAATAGGCGGTGACATCTTGTGGATTAACAACTATCTTATCACGCACTTCCATATCAACTTCATATTTGACCTTCAATTGGTCCAGCACTTTCTGGCGCAGATCACTGACTGTCATTCCTTCAGTACTAAGCGCCTTGATAAAATAATCTTCACTGGGATACCGGCCCTTGATCTCCGCCAAACGTTTATCCACAAGGTCATCACGGACTTCTATACCTTTATCATTAGCCGCCGCTAAGACCAATTTGTCCTCAATTAATTTATCCAATCCTTTTTGTTCATAATCCCCCATGATCTGCTGGATCTCTTCGGGTGATTTATTTTCAACCCTCATCTGGCTGGCGACGCTGGCCACATATTGACGCAGATCTTTCATCGTAATGACATCATTATTAACGATCGCAATGATCGCATCGCTCGAAGCATTATCTGCATGGGCCACAGGAGTACCCACAAACATTAATGCAAGCAAAACAACTTTAATTGGATTTCGCGCTTTGAGATTCATGATTTATTTGCACCTCTTTTTTTAGATGTTCGATAGATTCTTTAAGCAATCGGCAATACAAGTCAAAACCAATGCTGGTGATAAACCCATGCTGCTGGGCGCCCAATAGATTTCCGGCGCCACGGATCTGCAGATCTTCAAAAGCGATATGAAATCCCGCCCCCAGATCGCTATGTTTTTCAATGGCCTTCAGCCGCTGACGGGAAATCTCCGACTGAAGCTCACGTTTTTGCACGATCAAATAAGCGTAGGCCTGAACATCCAAACGTCCCACCCGACCGCGTAACTGATGTAGATCTGCTAGCCCAAATTTATCGGCACGGTTGACGATCAGCGTATTGGCCATAGGCACGTCAATACCGGATTCGATGATCGTCGTACATACTAAAATATCGATCTCTCTTTTGAGGAATTTTAACATAATTTCTTCTAAAAGGCGACCGCTCATTTGACCATGTCCAACGGCCACTCGCGCTTGGGGTACCAACTTTCTAATGCTATTGGCAATGGCCTCAATATTATTGACACGATTATGTAAAAAGAATACTTGGCCTTTCCGCGCCAGTTCCCTCTCGATGGCTTCCTGAATGATGTCCTCATCAAAACCGATGATCTGGGTTTTCACAGCCATACGATTAGTGGGCGGAGTTGAGATCACCGACATATCTCTGGCCCCAGAAAGGGCCATATACAAGGTGCGCGGGATGGGTGTTGCTGTCAATGTCATCACATCGGCCAATAACCTGAAATGTTTTAATTTTTCTTTAGACTTTACCCCAAAACGCTGTTCCTCGTCAATGATGACCAGCCCAAGGTCTTTAAAAGAAACGTCCTTGGAAAGCAGGCGATGGGTACCGATCACGATATCCACTCTCCCCTCACTGGTTTCCTTGACGATCATTTTTTGCTCAAGCTTGGTGCGAAAACGCGACAACATCCCCACCTTGACCGGAAACCCTTCCAGGCGTTTGCTAAAATTGTAATAATGCTGTTCCGCCAAAATGGTCGTGGGCACCAGGATAGCCACCTGCTTATTGTCCATCACCGCTTTAAAAGCCGCGCGCATGGCCACCTCGGTCTTGCCGTAACCAACATCCCCGCAGATCAGCCGGTCCATCGGCCTTGGAGATTCCATATCCGCCTTGGTCTCAAGGGTGGATTTTAACTGGTCAGGGGTTTCTTTATAAGGGAACTTAGCTTCGAATTCTTTTTGCCAATGATTGTCTTTTGAAAATGCGAATCCTTCTAACTGGGCCCGTAAAGCCTGTGTCCGCAAAAGCTCAGCCGCCAAAAGTCTTAGTTTCTTTTCTACAGACCGTCGGGTGGCCAGCCATTCCTTACTTCCCAATTTATGTAATCTGGCCGGACGCTTGGTAAATGAAACATATTTCTGTACCAGATGGACATCATGCTTGGGGACAAATAGTTTATCTCCATCCTTATATTCAATGATCAAATGCTCGGCGCTTGCAGAGGCCCCCCCATAAGAACTTTTATCAAATTCTTTGATACCGATAAAACGGCCTATGCCGTGATTGTTATGAACGACATAATCACCCTGCTTAATATCAACGAAATTATTTAAAGGGACATCAGAGGAAAAAACGGATTTTGAAGAAGTCTTATAAGGAAGGACTAAAACAATGGTGTGTTCATCAATGATCTCGGCACTGATGGGATCAAAACCATGGATAGAAAGGACGGCATCATCATCCAGATCCAGTCGCAGCGGGACCTCAAAATTGACCGGATAAATATCCAGCACTCCCCCGCGCAGGGCAAACTCACCTTCTCTAAAAACTTTCGTCGCCCGGGTATATCCAAAGGCGACGAGAGTTTGAATAATTTCATCAATGTTGACCTTCTGGCCAACTAGAAATTCAAGAGACTTGAACATTTATACTTATGGTTGACTACCACTTCTTCTTGCCTTGCCACCACAGGAACAACGGAGAGACGATCCACACCGTCGAATATGTACCAAACAGGAAACCACGGATCAATACAAAGGCAAAAGTATTAAGGACTTCCCCTCCGAAAAAGAACAACGCTAAAGCAGAGAGGGTCGTCATGAAGGTGGTCAAGACAGTACGCGCCAAGGTTTGGTTGATGCTTTCATTGATGACATCAGCCAAAGGCTTGTTACGCATCTTGGGCACATTTTCACGCACCCGGTCATAAATGATGATCGCGTCATTGATGGAATAACCGGTGATCGTTAATATGGCCGTGATGACCAAGAGATCGATCTGACGACCAGCCAGAAGGATCAAAGACAAGGTGATCAACACGTCATGGAAAATGGCGACAACAGCGGCTGCCCCAAAGGCAAAATGCTTGAAACGAATCCCGATATAAACCAACATCCCAAGCAAAGCCAAAACAATGGCATAAACAGCTTTAGTGCGCAGCGCTTGTCCGACAACAGGCCCCACCTTTTCTATACGTAAGACCTGGAAGGTGTTTTCCGGCATCTTATCTTTAAAAATAGCGACTACCTGTGCATTAGTGTCTTGCTGGGTCCTGATGATGACATTCTCAGGCGCATTGGGGAAGGTTTGGATAACAGCGTTATCAACCTTGCCTTCCTTGAGCAGATTTCGCAAATTATCCGCGGTGATCGGCTGGCTGAATTTAAATTCCTGGATCTGCCCGCCGGCAAAATCAATACCGAATGCGGCATCTTTTTTATGCATGAAATCAATGGCACCCGCAATGATAATGGCCCCGGAGAGAGCGAAACAAATATATTTTTTATTTAAGAAATTGAAATTAGGTTTCTTAAAAAGATGCATCATCGGCAAGGCCTTGATGAATCTCTCTGCGATCAACCAATTAAAAAAGGTACGGGTGATATAGATGGAACTAAACAATGAAGCGATCAGACCTGTGGACAAGGTGATGGCAAACCCTTTGATAGGTCCGGAACCAAATTGGAACAGGAAAAATGCAGCGATCAGCGAGGTCACGTGCGAGTCAAGGATCGCTGACCAGGCCCGAGCATAACCTGTATTGACCGACGCGGTCAAAGGCCTGCCATTGTCAATTTCTTCCCGAATACGCTCATTAATAAGAACGTTCGCATCAACCGCCATACCCAGGGTCAAGATAATACCTGCGATACCCGGCAAGGTCAGGGTCACTTGCGAGTCCGGCATAAGAATATTGAGCAAACCCATGCTTCCCAAGATCATCAGCAAATTGATGGCCAGGGCTATCGAGGCAATAAAGCCTCCGATAAAATAATAAATACACATGAAAAACACGATCGCAATGCCGCCTAAGATAGTGGACCTGATCCCTGCTTCGATGGAATCCTTCCCTAATAAGGGGCCGATGGTGCGTTCTTCTTCAATGGTCATGGGAACAGGTAAAGCACCCGTACGCAAAGCCAGGGCCAAAAGTGAAGCTTCTTCAAATTTAAAATCTCCGGTAATTTCCGCATCGCCGGATAAAATAGGCTCGCGGATATTAGGCGCGGATAAAACTTCATTGTCCAGAACAATGGCCAGACGTTCACCGACATGAGCGGTGGTCAGATCACCAAAATCCTTGGTCCCTTTATCATTGAACGACATGCTGATCTTAGGCTGCATTCCGGTACGGTCAAAATCCACCTTCGCATCCTTAATGCCTTCCCCATCCATCGCCACATCTTTGGAGATCAAGATCGGTGAGCCGCCTTCTTTTTTAACGATCATCAGCACATCACCATCAGGCACATGACCGGCCAGGGCATCCTTTAAATGGCTTTCATCAGCATCGACCAAATGGAATTCCAAACGCGCGACACGGCCGATCATATCAAGGGCTTTATCACGGTCAGTCACGCCGGGCAATTGCAACAAGATCTGATTATCACCCTGACGCTGGATCAAGGTCTCCCCTACGCCTAAACCGTCGATACGATTACGCAAAACTTCCATAGATTTAAGTACCGCATCTTCACGGGCTTGCGCAGAAGGAAGATTATCATTCTGGACCTTTAAGACCAGATGCATACCGCCCTTAAGGTCAAGGCCTAGATTAATGCGTTTATTGATAGGGATCAGGGAAGCGAAACAGCCGATGATAACGGCCACGATGATAAAAAAACGTTTGCGTAGCTCAGGACTCACTTGACCACCTCAGGTTTGACTTCACTGTTGATCACGGAAGCAATGGATTCACGGTCAAATTCAAGACGGCAACCTTCATCCACGCGCACCACAACGGTCTTTTCTTTGACAATGGCGACCGTCCCATGGATCCCGGAAGTGGTGATGACTTCATCGTTCTTTTTAAGATTATCCAGCATCGCCTTGATCTTTTTTTGCTGCTGGCGTTGAGGACGGATGATCAAAAAATAAAAGATCGCGATGATGGGAACATACATGAACAGAATCTGTGTTAATCCTGACTGTTGAGGCATATCTATCCTTTCAAATCTCTATTTCGCTTTTTTCATTAAACTTCTGACAGTATCACTCATCTGAGCGCCTTTGGCCACCCATGCGGTGATCTTTTCTTTTTTGAGTTGAAAATATGATTTCTTGGCAGGATCATAATAACCCAAAATATCCAAGGTGCGACCATCGCGGCCTTCTTTTCCCGCCATGGCAACAACGCGGTAATTGTAAGCCTTATTAGATGCTTTACCTGCTTTTTGTAAACGAATTCTAACTTCCATGTGTTTAACCCTTTCTTAACTTTTTCTATAAATGAGCTAGTTCAATAGCTCTTATTTGCGCTTTGGCCTTGTTCATTGTTTCCGTGTATTCCGTGGCAGGATCGGAATCAGCTACTATCCCAGCCCCAGCCTGGACATAAGCCTTGGCTTTATGAACCACTATTGTACGTATAGTTATGCAAGTATCAAGGTTTTTCGAAAAACTCAAAATTCCAACGCATCCCCCATAAGGACCCCGTTTTTGAGTTTCAAGATCTTCAATGATCTCCATAGCCCTGATCTTGGGAGCTCCGGAAAGCGTTCCAGCCGGAAATGCCGCCTCCAGAACATCCAATGCATCCATATCTTTACGCAACTGCCCCTGCACATTGCTGACAATATGCATGACATGTGAATATTTCTCGACTTGCATAAATTCTGAAAGCCTCACTGTCCCTTTTTCACATACGCGTCCCAGATCATTGCGCCCAAGATCGACCAGCATGATATGCTCGGCCTTTTCTTTGGGGTCTGCCAAAAGGCTTTTCATCAAAGCTTGGTCTTCGGCATCATTGGCCCCGCGCGGGCGTGTTCCCGCAATAGGCCGGGTTTCAACCAAACCGGCTTCACAGCGTACCAAAAGCTCAGGAGAAGCCCCCACCAGCTGCAACCCGTCTAAATTCAGATAAAACATGTAAGGTGAAGGGTTGAGCACGCGCAAAGTGCGGTATATCTCAAAAGCATCGACGCTGATATCAACCTTTAAACGCTGGGACAAAACAATTTGGAAAATATCCCCGGCTTTAATATGGGCCTTACCTTTAATGACCATTTGCTCATATTGCGCCTTGGTGCAGTTGGAAGTCACAGAAATTTGCTTTGCCTTCTTTTTGGTCTTGGGCAATGATAAAGGTTTTTGCAACTCTGCGATCAAACCATCAATGATCTTCTGGGCAGCTTTATATTTTTTGATCTTCACATCTCTGCTGTCTCCTTTAGCCAAATGGACACAACTGACCACCTTGATGGTATGGTGACGATGGTCAAAGACCACTAAATTCTTAGCCAAGGCCAAACAAATATCAGGCAATTTCAGGTCATCCGTGGTTTTATCAGGAAGGCGTTCAAAAAAACGGACACAGTCATAACTTAAATACCCCACCATGCCGCCATAAAAACGCGGCAGGCCTGTCACATCCACTGCTTTATAGTCTTTCATCAATTCACGCACGATGGACAAAGGAGAGCCGCTAAAAGAAATTTTCTCAGTGTTTTGCTTGCCCTTGACGAAACGCAAGATCCTGGCCTCACGGGCATGAGAGGTAAAGACCAGTTCAGGGTCACGGGCAATAAAGGAGTACCTGGCGATCTTTTCTTCGCCCTCCACCGATTCTAATAAAAAAGAATAGGCATGGCCGCTCGCCAATTTATAATACGCTGACACCGGCGTTTCCAGGTCCCCGGCTATTTCCTTATAAACAGGGATCAAATTGCCTTGTGTGCTTAACCTTAAGAATCCTTCTTGGGATAGATAGCTCATTTATTTCTCTATTTTCCTATAAAAGCAGCTTCTTTTCATGGTGTGACAGGCAGAGCCTATTTGATCTACCTTCATTAAAAGCACATCGCAGTCACAGTCATAATAAACTTCTTTCACGTGCTGAAAATGTCCTGAGGTCTCGCCTTTGACCCAATAGGCCTTGCGTGAACGCGACCAGTAAGCAGCCTTGCCGTTCTTTAAGGTATCACGCAAAGAATCAATATTCATCCAAGCCATCATCAAGACCTCACCGGTCTTATAATCCTGGGCAATGGCAGGGATAAGCCCATCGGAATTAAATTTCAATTTTTCAAGATTGTCCTTGGTTATCTGGATCGTTTCAATTTCAGGATTATCACTCATCGCATGTTCACTTTCTTTTGTTTTAAGAACGATTTAACTTCAGGGATCGATATCTCACCGAAATGAAACACTGACGCTGCTAAAGCCGCATCTGCGCCACCTTCGGCAAATACCTGATAAAAATGCTCCAGGTTCCCTGCTCCACCTGAAGCGATCACCGGAATGCCCACCGCCGCTGTCACAGCCTTGGTCAGGGCCAGATCAAAACCATTTTTAGTGCCGTCCGCATCCATGCTGGTCAATAAGATCTCACCCGCCCCCAGAGTTTGTACTTGCTTGGCCCAGGTGATCACATCCCGTCCGGTGGGTCTTCGGCCACCGTGCGTAAAGACTTCCCAACGATTACCTGAGCGTTTAGCATCAATGGCCACAACGATGCATTGAGTACCGAACATATTCGAGGCCTGACGGATCAGCCCCGGTTCATTGACCGCGGCTGTATTCATCGACACCTTGTCTGCCCCAGCATTAAGCAAATTACGGATATCACTGACATTGCTGATGCCGCCGCCAACGGTCAAGGGCATGAACACGCATTCCGCGGTTTTTTGCACCACATCCAAAAAGATCTTCCGTTTTTCATGGCTGGCCGTGATGTCCAAAAAAACCAATTCATCAGCACCACCCTGGTCATAGGCACGGGCACAGTCTACCGGGTCCCCGGCATCCTTAAGGTCAACAAAATTGACCCCCTTGACGACCCTGCCGTCCTTGACATCCAAACATGGGATAATGCGTTTATTTAGCATTCAAAGCCTCTAATGCTTTTTTAAAATCCAATCTTCCTTCGTAGATCGCCTTACCGGTAATAGCTGCAGCAACACCTTTCATGGATGCCAACTGACAGACATCTTCGATCGACGAGATACCACCGGAGGCAATGATATTTATTTTCTTGACCGTATTAAGCATTACTTGGATTTGCTCAAAATTGGGGCCCGCTAACACGCCATCACGAGCAATATCAGTATAAACCATCCACTGTAAACCCATGGCTTCTAATTCAAGGGCCAGATCAGTCGCTTTAATATTGGTGATCGATACCCAGCCATGCTGTGTGACATACCCTTCAGTACAGTCCAGGCTGACACAAATCTTTTCGCCGTAAAGAGCCAGCATTTTTTTTAAGAATTGATGGTCTTCAATGGCCTTTGTCCCCAAGATCACCCGTTTGACACCGGCCTTGATCAGATCTTCCACCGTCTGTTCATCCCTGATACCGCCGCCTACCTCTATCGAAACATCTAATTTCTTTATAATATAGGTGATATGTTCCTTGTTGCCCATAACTCCATTTTTCGCTCCATCCAGATCTACCAGATGAAGCCATTTAGCCCCCATATCACACCATCGTTTGGCTGCCATTAAAGGGTATGGGTCGTACTCCGTCTGTTTATCAAAGTTTCCCTGAAACAACCTCACTACCTGGCCGTCTTTGATATCAATGGCAGGGATCAATATCATAACTCTCCAAAATTCTTTAAAATTTGCAAACCCGCCTTTTGGCTTTTTTCCGGATGGAACTGAACTCCCCAGACATTATCACGGACGATCGCAGAGACAAAATCGATCCCATAATTAGTGACGCCTGAAACAATAGAAATATCCTGAGGCTTAACAAAATAAGAATGACAAAAATACATGTTTTCACCGGATGAAAGGCCTTGAAACATTTTATGACCAACGGGCTCGGCTTTGACCTGATTCCAACCCATATGCGGGACTTTAAGCTCGGTGAAGCGTTCCACACTACCTTTTAAAACCTTAAGCCCTTCGGAAAATCCACCTTCAGAACTTTTTTCAAACAGTAATTGCAAGCCCAGGCAAATACCTAAAAATGGTTTGCCATCCTTAATGACCTTCCATATAGGACCGGTCAAAGCCAATTCCTGTAATTTCTGCATGGCAGGCATCATGGCCCCGACACCCGGCAAAACCACCTTATCGGCATTTAAAATATCGTCAATTTTATGGGTCACCTTCGCTTGGACACCGACCGCTTCAAAGGCCTTGTGCACACTTCGCAGGTTTCCCATCCCATAATCAATAATAGCAATCATAGTCTAACCAGTGCCCCTTTTAGACAAAAGTAAAAAAATAGTATACCCTATTTTTTCGATTTTAGCATCAAAAGCTTATAAACAACGGCTCGATTCTTAGAGGCGGCCGCATTATCAGGATCAATTTCAACGGCCTTATTTAGATCAGAAATAGATAGAGAATATTTGCCTTGATCGGCATAGATAATACCGCGATTCTCATAGGCAGGCGCATAATGAGGGTCTATTTCAATGGCTTTTGTGTAATCCGACAAAGCTTGAGCGATCTTGTCTTGTTCATCATAGATCAGGCCACGATTGTAATAAGCTGCCGCATAGTTTGGTCGTAGTTCAATGGCCCTGTTAAAATCTGACATCGCGTCAACGATCTTGCCCTGCAATTTATAACTATTGCCACGATTGTTATACGCCTCTGCATTTTGAGGATCTAGGATAATAGCCTTACTATAATCTGAAATAGCCTGAGCATACTTGCCTTGATTTGCCCACGAAGTACCCCGAAAGTCATAGGCCCTTGCTTTATGGGGAGACTTATCGATGGTATCATTCCATAAAGTAAATTCATTATTCCAGATCTTGTTCCTTTGATAGGTCAAAACCGAATAGCAGGCAACGATCAACGATAAGACCATCACCATCATTTTAATACTATTTTTCCCTAAAAGGTAATACCCGCAGCTAGCCAGCAAGATGCTATACCCTACTAATGGCAAATAAAGCCGGTGTTCAAAAATGACATCTTTGATCGGCAAAAAACTCGATTCAGGTAAAAGGGTCAGGAAAAACCAAAGAATGCAAAAAGAGATCATTCTGTACTTTGAAAATAAATTTTTTGCAAAAATGAGAATAGCTGATAAAAATAAAAAACTGACCAGTACCGGCATGTCAAAAATACTCTTAAAAACAGGATAATCATAATCTATGTTCTGATTTAAGGGAAAGAAGGCCAGCCTTATATAGGTAAGCATCACCCTGAATTGGGTCAAAAGATAATCCACCGGCGATATCCCTGGACCTTCCCGAAAAATTTGTAATCTTGTCGATCCGGTAAATTTTACGGCTAAAGGAATGATCAACAACGTCAACCAAAACGGGACAAGATATTTCCACTTCAAGCTTCCCTTGGCCTTAAAAAAACAACACTCATAAAGCAAGATCATCAACGGCAAAGTGATGGCCATTTCTTTGCAAAACATGGCTAAAACGGCTGTTATCAGTGAACAGATGTAATAAGCTCCCCCCAATTGGATCCCCGCTTTCGCGGGGATGACATTATTACTCTTGTCATTCCCGCGAAAGCGGGAATCCATGATAGGCAATCTTGCTTTAATATAAAAACACAGGCTAGCCAAATAAAACAAAGTGGCCATCGACGAAGCTCGTTGGACAATATAAGTTACGGCTTCGGTTTGAATAGGATGCGCCACAAATATAAGCCCTGCCAACAAAGAAATAACATCGGCATGTTTGGCGATCTTCTCTTGCTTCATCACTGGAGTTGCTAAGGTCAAACGTGTCAACCACCAAACCAAAACGGCAGCACCTAAATGGACCAAAAGATTGAACAGATGATAACCTCTTACATCTAGTCCATTAAAATGATAGTTTAAGGCAATCGAAAGATAGGTTATAAAACGGCTGGGCCAGAAATTCCAGATCTGCTGCAGGTCGTGGATATTTCTTATAGCAAGATTAAAAGCTATGGAAGACCTATCATCTAAATGAAACGAACAATGAAAGGCGTTGGAATAAACAATAATGCCTAAACCGAGAATAGTAATTATTGAAAACAATTTAAACCAATTTCGCATCATTCATCAAAACAAAAGATGTTTTTCTTATGGGGAGAAAAAATATAAATTTTAATCTATGATCCCCTTGGTTGAAGGAACCTGGCCCTGCCGGCGAGGATCAATAGTAGTGGCCTGGTCCAAAGCTAATCCTAAAGACTTGAACATTGTCTCCAAATTAGTATGCAGATCATCACTGGGATTTTGCAAAGTAAAACTAAGTGTTGCCCCTAAATTGAGGGCAAAACTTTCCATGAAATGCTCAAAATGGGAGAATTCATAACCATCCGTACCTTTTTGAGCAGGCATCTGGCTTGTAGAATTGAATTTAAAGAATCCCCGGCCAGAAATATCAATGACACAGCGGCCCACGGTCGCCTCCATCGGTGCAAAAGCATATCCGAAACGCTTGATACCGGACTTTTCTTCACCCAGGGCTTTTTTAAATGCCTTGCCCAAGACAATACCAATATCCTCATTGGTATGGTGAATATCAATATGCGTGTCCCCAGACACTGTTAGATCAATATCAAAGTAACCATGAAAAGTAAACAGTTCAAGCATATGGTCCAAAAATCCTATCGGAGTTTTGATCTTGGCCTTGCCTGTGCCATCGACATTCAAGACAGCTTTTATCTGCGTTTCCTTGCTTTTACGTTCCACGTCTGCTTTACGTTGCATATCTTATCCTTTTTTATTTAAATCTAACATTCACCGATTCCGCGTGTTTGGCCATACTTTCTAAAAGCGCGATCTTTTCTAAGGGTGCACGGACTCTTTCCAATGCTTTCTTGCTATAAGATATCACATGACTGGTCTTGGAAAAACTTGAAAGAGATAATCCTGAAAAAAATCGCGCTGTCCCCATGGTTGGTAAAACGTGACTAGGACCTGCCGCATAATCGCCTAAAGCTGTCGGGCTATAGGGGCCTAAAAAGATAGCTCCGGCATGCCTGATCTGTTTGGCGACACTGACTGCATCGCTGGTCATGATCTGCAAATGTTCCGGGGCCAATTTATTGGCAATATCCGTGGCTTCATTGATATTCTTGCAATAAATGCAATAGCCGTGAGGCACACGCTTGCGCACATCCTTGATCAATTGCTTAGAAGTGCTGAGCAATATTGACAAGCCCCCCACATGCTCCATCTGAGCTTCCAGGTCCGCCACCACAAAATCCGTATTGCTGTAACGATTGGCAATGAGCACTAACTCCGTCGGTCCAGCCAGCATATCAATGTCCACGTAACCAAATAATTGACGTTTAGCTTCTGTGACATACATATTACCCGGACCCACGATCTTATCGACCTTAGGGATCATCCTGGTGCCTAAGGCCAAAGCCGCGATGGCCTGGGCTCCACCTACTTTATAAATTTCACTGACCTTCAATAAATTAGCTACGGCCAGGATATACGGATTGACCTTACCTTCTTTATTAGGAGGCGTGACAATGACGATACGTTTGACACCGGCGATGATGGCTGGTACCGCTGTCATATAGACCGAAGACACCAATGGCGCTGTACCTGCCGGGATATAAATACCTACGGAATCCAAAGGCCGCACTTCTTCTTTAAGCATGACCCCGTCATAGCCCTTGACCTTGCAAGGTTTATGCAGCTGCTGTTTATAATAAGTTGAAACATTATTGATGATGGTCTTTAAATGTCCCACGAATTCAGGGGTGATATTCTGAAAAGCGCTGGAGATCTCGCTTTCAGGCACAGATATCTGACGAGGCGTTAATTTTACCCCATCAAAGCGGCGGGTATATTTGAGAACCGCATCATCACCATTTAAACGTACATCATCGATGATAATACGGACTTTTTCCTCGATATATTTCTTACGCGCCCCCCTGCTGCGATCAAAAAGTTTTTCAATGTTCTGTCCTGCCTGCTTGATCAATTTCATAGTTTATGCCTTTTGTAATAGAGCCACTGATACAATTTCCTTAGCTTTAGCCAATGCCCCGTCTAATTTTTGTGGTTGTTTACTGCCGGCCTGGGCTAAATTCTCCCTGCCTCCTCCACTGCCACCCAGCAAAGGTCCGATCTCTTGCATCAACACATTAGCCTTGATACCCCGCGCCACCAGATCATCTGTGACAGACAGGATCACCGAAGCATCTTCGGGGCCTTTGGCCCCAAGGATAAAGATCCCAGAGCTTACTTTTTGTTTAAGCAGATCGGATAATTTACGCAAAAGCGCAATATCAATGTTCTCTAAAGAACGGATGATAAGATTAGTCCCTTTGATATTCTCACCCGCCGCGATCACCTCATCAACAGAAGATTTAAGCTTTTCAAAATAAGCCATTTGTTTAAGCTTTTCTTCTTGCTTATTCCTCTGAGCTGCTTCAATAGCGGCTAATTCATCCTGCTTTTTCTTTAATAATTCTTCAACCTTAGATTTCCCGGTCACAGCTTCAACACGACGTATCCCCTGGGCCACTGAGCCTTCAGAAACGATCTTGATCGCTTCGATCTGCCCTGTTGAGGAGACATGCGTTCCCCCACAAAACTCTCTGGAATAATCGCCAATTGAGATCACCCTCACCGTCTGACCATATTTTTCCGCAAAAAATGCCAATGCCCCTTTTTTCTTAGCGTCTTCCAAAGCCAAAACTTCGGTTGTTACGGCATCGGCCCGGCGGATAAACTCATTGATCCTATTCTCAATTTTATTCAACTCTTCAGGCTTGATCCCTTTAGGATGCGTAAAATCAAAACGTAAACGTTCATTGTCCACCAAGGAACCCTGCTGTTTGATATGCGTCCCTAAGGTCTCACGCAAAGCTGCCTGCAATAAATGTGTTGCCGTATGATTGCGTCGAATGGCCTGACGCCGGGGTTCATCGATCAGGGCCTGCACTGTCTGGCCTTCGCTGATCTTGCCTTCGATCACACCATAATGGACATAGATATCATTGATCTTGCGTGTATCCTCCACATGCATCTGCCCATCAGGGCCCATCAATTTCCCTTTATCCCCGACTTGCCCGCCGGATTCCGCGTAAAATGGTGTTCGATCTAAAATAATCTGAAAAACCCCATCTTCTTTGGGTGTAACTTTTAAAACCTTACCAACGCCTTGAGTTTTTTCATAGCCCAAGAATTCTGTTTTAGGCAAATTCAAAGTAAAATCCTGATTGGCATAAACATCACCGGTCATCTTACTGCCTGCACGGGAACGTTTTTTTTGGTCTTCCATATTTGCTTCAAAACCTTTAAACGCTTCTTTTAAAATAGAATCGGAAATACCGATACTGATGGCAACAGTGCTCATGGTTGCTGAAGTTAAGCCATGCGTATCACGAAATAAAAAAAGAATTTTCCCTAATTTCTCTGGATTATCTTTATTCTCAGAAACGCATCTAGCAAACTCTGGCACTTGTTCTTTACGCACTTTGATATATGCTTCTTCAATCCTCTTTATGATCTCTTTAATTTCATTTATCTTGCCTGAAAGTTCTGGATATGGTCCTTTTAAACGCTCAATTACAATGTCCACAAAACTATAAATAACAGGTTTCTCTATACCTGAACGGATCGCCAGATCGCTCATATCCACGATAAGTTTTCTGATCACATAGCCGCGGCCTTCGTTAGACGGCATCACACCATCGGAAATACCAACGGTGACTGCGCGCATATGATCGGCAATGATTCGAAACTCACTCTCTGTTAATTGGGCTTGATTGGCCTTAAAAGCATCCTTGATCACTTTTAAAATAGCAGCCCAGTTGTCCGTTTCATAATTGCTCTTCTTGCCCTGCACCACCGCTGCCAAACGTTCCAAACCCATGCCGGTATCGATATTCTTAGCCGGTAAAGGTTCCAAGACTCCTCCATCCTTACGGTTAAACTGAGTAAAAACTAAATTCCACACTTCAGAGAAACGTCCACAGGAGCAATCAGGATTGCAATCTTTGCCAATGGGACAATTGGAATTAACTCCATAATCATAAAATATTTCCGAACAGGGACCGCAAGGACCGTTAGGGCCATTAAGTCGGGCATTGGACGGCCAAAAATTGCTCTTATCCCCTAATTTGACAATGCGATCCTTCGGTATCTTGATCTCATTGGCCCAAATATCATAAGCTTCGCTGTCTTCATGATAAACCGAGACCCAAAGTTTTCCTTGAGGCAGTTTTAACTCCCCCGTCAAGAATTCCCAGGCCCAACCAATAGCTTCTTTCTTAAAATAATCACCGAAAGAAAAATTACCCAGCATTTCAAAAAAAGTATGGTGAAAATCTGTTTTACCAACGACATCAAGGTCATCCGTGCGCAAACATTTCTGGCAGGTCGCGGCCTTGGTAAATCCATCAATATGCCCCAGGAATTGCGGCTTGAACTGCTGCATGCCGGCAGTGGTAAAAAGTACCGTCGGATCATCCTTGGGGACAAGAGAATCACTGGCAATGATGCTGCTGCCTTTGGATTTAAAAAAATCTAAAAATTTAGCTCTAATTTCGTTTGTTGTCATATCTATGTACGCGGGTCCTGGCTCGTCCTGTCATTCAGGTGCTCCTGCGAGCAGAATCGGATATCTCAGCGGCCTTGAGTGCTTTTTCCCCTATTGGGGTGTTGGGCGCCGTTGCCGTGCGCTCCTGAATGCCAGTCCTCGCCACCCGCTATCCGCTATTTCAATTTCTTTAAAACACTTATTACTATATCAACCTCAAAACCTCTACGAAGCAAAAAATCTAAAACCCTTTTTTTCTTTTTAGCCGGATCTATATCCGGTAATCTTTGCCAGCGCCGCCGGGCTAATTCCAGGGCCACGGCCTGCGGGTCATAACTACCCTTGATCTGCGCCACCGCCTGATCAATGATTTCCGGATCAATACCTTTGGCTTTAAGTTCCTGGATGATCCTTCTAAAACCAAACGGCCGGGCTAAACGATAATTGATCCAACTTTTCGTAAAGGCCCGGTCGTCTAATGATCCCGACGCCATCAGATCTGATACAGTTGTTTCTATATCCATTGAAGAAAAGCCCTTAAGTACAAGCTTTTCTTTTAATTCCCCGATGCTGCGCGGCCTGATCTTCAAAAAACGCAGGGCCGCGGCTTTAACGCTCTTGCTCATTAAACTTTAGGCTTGGCTTTGACCTTTTCAATGACACTCTTTTTGATCTTGGCCATGACCTTCGGATTTTCCTTAAGATATTTACGGGTACTTTCCCGTCCCTGACCGATCTTCTCATTTTCAAATGAGAACCAGGCCCCGCTTTTTTGCACGACCTCATGGGTCACGGCCAGATCAAGGATGTCCGCGGCTTCCGAAATACCCTCTTGGAAATAGATCTCAAATTCCGCTTCTTTAAAAGGTGAAGCTACTTTATTTTTGACCACCTTGGCCTTAACTCGATTGCCGATAATATCTTCACCGGATTTGATGGATTCAATTCTTCTCAGATCAATACGTACCGACGCGTAAAACTTCAACGCCCGGCCGCCGGTCGTGGTTTCCGGATTACCGAACATAACGCCTATCTTCATACGGATCTGATTGATGAAGATCACACAACATTTAGACTTACTGATAGCTGAGGTCAACTTGCGTAAAGCCTGGCTCATCAGACGGGCCTGTAAACCCATATGGGCATCCCCCATCTCGCCTTCGATCTCCGCGCGAGGGGTCAGGGCTGCTACCGAGTCGATCACGACCAGATCAACCGCATTGGAACGCACCAGGGTTTCGGCGATCTCTAAAGCCTGCTCACCGGTGTCGGGCTGTGAAACTAAAAGATCATCTAATTTGACGCCCAAGGTCTTGGCATAATTAGCATCAAAGGCATGTTCAGCATCAATGAATGCCGCTACCCCGCCGCCATGCTGTAATTGTTTGATAATGCTTAAGGTCAAGGTTGTCTTACCGGAAGACTCTGGCCCGTAGATCTCGATCACACGGCCTCGGGGAATACCCCATACACCTAAGGCAATATCCAGGGTCAAAGAACCCGATGGAATGACCGGAATATCCTCAGATACATTACTATCCATACGCATGATCGAACCTTTGCCAAACTGCTTTTCGATCTGCGCTAATGCCAGGTCCAAAGCTTTTATACGATTATCACGCAAAGAATCAGCGGCTTTATCGTTAACAATTTTCTCCGTTTTTTCTGCTACTGTTTTATCTTGAGCCATTATTCCTCCTGTTTATACTATAAATAAGTTGGAAATTATACCTCTTCGAGGGTTATATTGTCAAATCCTAAGGGGATTGGATGAGTTTTATGCTTCGGTCAAGTATACACTGAAAATTAATTCCTGCATAGAAATTTGACCAGAGCTACAGCCGCTATGGCAGCGGTCTCCACTTTTAACACAGTATCTCCCATAGACACCGGTATACAGCCGTGTTTAATGGCCAAGTCCAGTTCATCAGGGGTAAAATCACCTTCCGGGCCTATAAAGATAGTAATTGGTTTTTGCTTGTCAGCCTTCAAAAGCACGTCGGAAATATGTGTCGAATGTTGGTGAAGTGAAGGAAATAAATGTACTCCATGAGGGTCCAGGGTTTGCAAGACCTGGGATAAAGAGGTCATCGGATAAATATGCGGGACCTTGGTCCTTTGGGATTGCTTGGCAGCATTGACCGCCACCGCCTCAAAACGGCTGAGCTTGGATGCCATTTTATCCTCTTTAAACACCACTTCTGTGCGTTTGGTCTTCAAAGGAATGATATCATCAACACCTAATTCCGTGCATTTTTCAATGATGAACTCAAATTTGCCTTTTTTGGGCGGAGCACAAGCCAAAATGATCTTGTTTTTCCACTCCTCATTTTGCTTCACCTTCCCTATACGCACACCGATCAAAGATTCACTGATCTGTTCAATAACAGCATCCGCTTGCTGGGATTTGGCATTAAAAATTTGGATCACGGAACCCTTTTTCAAACGAAGAACGTCCTTGATATGATGGATTTCGTGGGTGTCGTTGATGACAACAGAAGACCTTGAAAAATCAGCATCGGGGCAATAAAAACGATACATAGCTTTTGACCAAAAAATGGATCGGGCGGGGATCGAACCCGCGGCCTCGTCATTGCGAACGACGCGCTCTCCCAAACTGAGCTACCGACCCATATTACTCTTATAAATCATGTCATTCCCGCGAAAGCGGGAATCCAATAATTCTTTTATTGAAGGGGTTATACTATCAAAAGCTTTACGGGTTGACAAGCTTCAATTCTTTCCACAGGCATATGACCAAATATAGATTACGGATACCATCTTTTAGTTTCCTGAATTTAACCTCTCCTGCCCGTACTCGATAAGTGATCCGTTCTTCGCAGCAGCGTATATTCTTATCTATAAAGGCCTTGATCTTGATTTCCTGAGAAAATCCCATCCCAATATCTTTAACGTTGATCTGTTTCAAAAGGTCACGTTTAAACACCATCATACCCGACTGTGAATCTTTAAGCTTAATGTTAAATAGAATTCGAATAGCCATAGAAATCAATTGATTAGCATATTGATTACTGATCGGCTGGGCTTTCTTATCCGCAAGAGGATAACGGTTCCCCGTGACAAAATCATAATTTCCCTTCTCCATCAAAGAAAGTAATTTTTCCAGATCGGCCATAGAATAGGTATCGTCCCCATCCATCAAGGCAATGATATCCTTGGTCGCTTTGGGTAAACCGGCCAGATAAGCCTGTCCATATCCTTTCCTTGATTCATAGATAACATTTGCCCCATAGCTCTTGGCGATCTCTGCCGTGGCATCCGTTGAAGCGTTGTCAACAACGATAACTTCATCGATAAAAGCAGGTTTGTTCTCAAGAAGTTTTTTTAGGCCTTCTTCTTCGTTATAGCAAGGGATGATGACTGTGATGGCCCTAGATTGATACATAAAACTCTTTCTTAGAAAATATATTTTATTTTCTTAATGCACCTTTATAAAAGACTATGATTTGGGTCCTCTTACCGTTAGATGGCGGGACCATTCTTATCTGGTCGGTCAGTATTTCATTATGTTTGATGATCTGCGCATTTTGGGCATTACGTTTTAATAGGATTATGGCATCGCCATCTATAAAAACCGGGGCCCAAGCAGGGTCCATAAAACGATGCAAAAGAAATTTAAAATTCATTACAGATAATTCAGGAGTGATAAAAATGACGTTAAAATGATATTTCTGATCTGCGGCTGACCAAGCATCATCATTCCATTGTAACGGTATATATGTCTTCGAAAAGAAATCTTCGGGAAACGCCTCCATCCTGTTATCAACAAAGAATTTATGCTGAGGGCTTAAATAAAAGATCAAATAGCCCCCTATATCATAATTATTAAAAATTGGCCCCAATATCTTTTCCCGTTTAAAGAATTCAGCAGCATGATTTGCGCCTGGGACAATTCCAAGGGAATGTCTTTGGTTCCAATTAAAATTTACTGAAACAGACACGATGATCCCCAACGCCACTAATACAATTTCAAATATCTTTCTTACCTTGACCGTCTCAGCCTGCATCCACCGGCCGTAAGCATAAGTCGATAAAGGTATCCAAAAATAGATGAAAAGCCCTGTCAGGCGTTCTGCTTTTAAAGCGGCTATAGATGTAAGCAAAGCTAATGTGACGATAAAAATATTCTTCTTTAAGCCCTCACGTCGGATCAAAAAAAACACAGCTGCCAGCAACATGCCTAATACAGCCAAAAAATACAATAAGATAGATCTAAAAAGTGAATTTTTCTCTATAAAGAAACTAAATACAGAACTGTTTTCTTGAATAGGGAATGAATAGGCCTTATCAACATGAAATGGTGTCATGGCTCCATCTATACCGGAAGGATTGATCATGCACATGACCAATAGAAGAAGAAATAGCTTTTGTAAAACAACGGCCTGTTCTTCTTCCTTATTAATACGCATCTGCAACCAAAATAAGGCCGTTAAAATAGGCCCCATAATGAAAAAAATATGCGTATTGACCCAAATGATCTGTAGTACGCACAGTCCTATGATCAAGTGATGGGATTTTAATCGCTTCTGCTGATAGGCATCAATCATCCACCAAAAAAGACCACAAAAAAGATAGCTGATCCCCTCTGGGCGAATGACGATCCGTGAAGAAATGAGAGGAAAACTCAATAAACCAATGGCACACGCCATGGCAAATGAAGAATACCTCTGCCAACAGCAAAAGAATACGTAAAAAGTAAAAAGCTCAAGGATCAAATAGATCAAAGAAAGACCGGTAAACCCGAAATAATGCCAGCAAACATAACAAAAAACACCAAATAACCAATGGTGATTGATAAAAGGATACTCGGGATGAGTATAAGAATAATAGTTCTTGTATAAAACATCCCAATGGCCATGCAAGACAAGCTCGCCATTCTTGATATGACGACCAAGGTCAGATCTAATAAAATCCACAGGAAGGGCCAAATGCCATCCTAACAAAAATAAAATAAGGACGATGATCGTCCCCTGCTTCAAATGTTGCACCTTATTTGGCATAGAAGAACCACTATTTAATATCTTTATCCATCTTCAATATCCTAAAAGTCCTATTTGAATATATTTTAGAATATTTTATAGCCCCTAAATCAAAACACTTCTCTGAGATATGGGAAGATAATAAATAATAATCCGGAGAATAGATCTTATTGTATCGTATTAAATTCTGACAATTATACGACTTTCCCGGTGGTATAGAAATATAGGGGCGATGCATAAAATAGCATTCCCTGGACACATCAGAAGCCACCAGGATGTTTTGAGGAAGGTCCTTATTGATATACTCAAGGCTTGCAAATAGGTCCCTGAATTGCGGTATCTCCCATCGGGGATGGGCCAACACTTTGCGAAATTCAAGGAATTTTCCTAAATTAATATAAAAAAGAAGCAACAAAACGATCAGCCCGGCCAATTTTGCTCGTTTGGGTCCTAACAAAGATAACCCCTGATATAAACAATACCAACCCGATAAACTTATCAAGACGAAGGGAATGATTAAAAATCTTGTAGGCTCAAAAAATTGATCTGTCCAATAAAGACTTAATGAACAGCCCAACATGATAAAAATGCTTTGCCACAAGCAAAGGACTATGACCCCTCCATCCTGCCGTTTATTGATCGGAAGAAAATGATAGAATAAAGCCGGGAATAAAAATAACGGCAATTGTTTAAAAAGATCCCCAACATGATGTTTGATATAAATAAAGTGTTCTAAAGAAAATAAAGGTCCTGATGATATTTGTATTCCAATTTTATCAAGATCATAAACATTGCCGCCAAATTCATCAGCCAAATTATAATTTTTTATAGAATGGGCATACTGAGGATAAAATGCGTGATACGTATGCCAACAAAACATTTGATAAATCCCATAAAATAAAACAAATCCTCCAACAAAAGCAAGGGCCCTCTTCAATTTATCCCGCCAAGGGGCCTTATCAAATAAAATAAACGGCAAATAACCTAAAACATTAAAAATGTGTGCGACTCTAACCAACATAAAAACACCATTCAAAAAACCTAACCATACAAGGTGCTTAGGGTTTTTGAAGTACTTTAAAAATAGGATGAACGTGATGATAAAACAAAAAAAATGAAGCTGCTCCGTCCATGGATACAAGGCAGCAATAAAAAATTCGAAAGAAAGGGCTAAATAGCCAATAAACAAAATATTAAGACGCGTAGGGATCAATGGTTGAACAATATAAAAGACCAAAGATACATTTAATGAAAATAACAGGATGTTCATTTCAATGACCTGGATGCTTCCGCCATGATCGATAAAAAAAGAACAAAAGATCGAATACAGGTATTGATAGTAGGGCCAGATAGGATAATAAAGAGTTTTAAAAAATTGTGAAAGATTGTAACTAACAAGGAACCCTTGATGATGGGCGATATTTTCCGCCGTACTTAAATAGATACACGCATCCGGGGAATTAAAATTGAGATAGGCAAAATCAACAAAAACAATGAATACGACTAAAGAAAGGATACAGTAATGATAAAATTTAAAAACCATCGATCTTCTCCACTTAATACTGATTTGGTTTAGTGATCCCGATCAACTCTGCATGCGCACGGTAGCCTTGCTGGTCTTTAGTAGCCAGATGATAAAGCTGCCAATTGGTTCCGGAAAAATCTCCACAATATAAATAAGCCTTCTCAAAAACATACATTGGCCCTTGATTGATTATTATCAAAGGATATGAATGAAAATTCTTCTCCTGGACCTGTAAAATAAACCATTCCGGCGGATTGATCGTGATCCTCTCTAAAGGTATATAATATATCCCCGCATTCGGCACAAAGGCACTATAAAACTTAAGCAAAATGGGTATCCGAAAATCCTGATCACCTCCGACAGTTATTAAATGTGCCCCGTCACGTTCGTGCATATACTCCAAAGCTTCCCAATAATGCCCCCGACCCAGCTTGATGAAGTTAAAATAACTGGCACTATTGCCTACAAAAATCAATAGGACAAATAATGCAATAGCCCACATCCATGACTTGTGTCTCTCGGCAAGTCTGAATAAACAATGACATAATAAAAGAATTAAAAAAGGATAAAAACAAATAAAATATCTAAAATATAAAAAAGGCGGATGGATGAATAAAACATATAAGCATATCCCCATTATTGTACTGATACAAAAAATTCCTAATTTACTTCCCTCTTTTAAAAGTTCCCACAATTCTTTAAATAAAAGTATATAAACAATAAAAGCCATCCCTAAACTATATCCATTGTCCTTAGGAAAACCGACAAGATATACAGCTGCTTGCTTAAGAATTTCTATAATAGGCGTGGCATCCCCCATGAGTACGGTTAAATGGGATACAAACTTAAAATAAAACAGAAATGCCAAAATAACCGGTAAAGCAAAGACCTTAAGAAGATCTGAGATCTTTTGTCTGAATCCAGATTCCCCCACCTTGAAAATTTGTAAATAAATAAATGTAACCAATAAACCAAAAGAAATAAAGCCAAATGAAAAGCTTGATAAGAACCCAAGGAAAAAACTGCAGTAAAAAGCAATAAGAAGTCCGAAAGTTATTTTTTCACACAGCCCCAATAATAAATAAAAAGATAATAAACTAAAAAAGAAAACTAAGGCATACGGTCTAGCCTCGGAAGAATAAAAAATAAGCGGGAATGAGATCATGACAAGAGCGGTGGTTATATATCTCCAGGCTTTGGCAATAAATAATTTAAGGGTAATAAAATATACAAGGGGAATTGTTAATGTGCCCATCAGCAATGAAAGCAGGCGGAATTTGAACCAATAAGTAGGATTATGCCAGCCTATCAAGTACATAAAAAGGCTATTTAAAGGAAGATTATCATAAAAAAGCTTCGTCAAAGTTTGAATGGGAGAATGAAGGGTGGAAACCAAAAAGAAAGACCGGATCTCATCGAGCCAGAACTCATTGAAGATCCCCCAAAATCGTAACCATGCCCCAAATAAAATAATATAAAAAAGCACCTTACCTGTCCCTTCCCGAGAATTTCTTAAGCATATTAATAAATCTTGGGTCCAGATGGCCCCTCAATATTTTTATTTTATAGATATAGGCCCAGGCTTTATCATATTCCTTTAATTGACAATAAAGCTCTGCAAGCATGGTATAGGCCGGTATAAATTTAGGTTTTATTTCAACGACCTTGGTAAAATCAGAAATAGCTTGAGTAAAATCACCTCGGTTAATATATAAAAGGCCACGGTTGAAATAAGGAACTATAAGGGTAGGTTCGATTTCAATAGCTTTATTATAATCAGCGATGGCTAGGTCAAGTTTACCCTGTTTAAAATATACCCCGGCACGATCGTTATATGACTCAACCAATTTAGGATCTATTTCAATACTCCTTGTAAAGTCACTGACCGCACAATCAAGGTCTCCGTTATTGCTGTAAGCAACTCCACGGTAATTGTAAGGCCTTGCTTTATGGGGAGATTTGACAACGATATCATTCCAAAGCGTTAATTCATTCTTCCATACATGATTACGTTGGTAACTGACCAGAGATAACAGCGCAATAAATGTGATCAAAACCCCCAATAAGATCCTACGGTCCTTAATGACGGTTGATAAGGCAGATACAGCTGCCAGGAAAAAACCAAATGAGATCAGATACAATTTATGTTCAAAGATCACATTGATCCGAGGAGCGGTATTGATCGAAAAAGTGATCAAGATCCAGGCCAGGCCAAAGGCGATCAAAGGCCATTGTTGACGCAATCTAATGATCAGAAAAATTATAAACCCGATCAACCCTAATCCCACCAAGGTAAGCGGCGGATGAAGCAATCCTGTTGATAACGGATAATCGTAGTCCAGGGTCTGATGAACAGGAAAAATGAGCAATCGCAAGAATGTTAAAAAAACACGCATTTGGGTCAGGACATATTTACCGCTGGTGATCATATCTCCGTCATGGGACTCTGAAGGCGCCGTATAGTGAAGATACATGCCAAAATTAAGCCGTACTATTTTCAGAAATAAGAAAATAAATATAAGGCCTAAAATAGTGATCAACAAATAAAGCTGTCCGGTTGAGAATTTTTTAAAATTTAAGGGATATTTATTTAAAATGATCAATTCAACCGCAAGGACCATCGCAGGGATAGTGGCTGCGGTTTCTTTAGTGAGGATCCCCAAAAAAGCAAGCAAACCAGCAGCAGCCAAAAAGAAGATTTTATGCTTATTAATAGATGCTATCCGTCCCTGAAGGTAACAGTAGATGGCGGCAAAATAAAACATGGCGGCCATTGACTCAAAG
>Ga0302319_10002584_pt1 | contig 38801 bp, 27 predicted proteins | sample Bog_T0_2_FD_203319 | JGI IMG/M metagenome (GOLD analysis project Ga0302319, IMG submission 203319) | Peat permafrost microbial communities from Stordalen Mire near Abisko, Sweden - Bog_T0_2 | ecosystem: Environmental > Terrestrial > Soil > Wetlands > Peat | place: Sweden: Abisko, Stordalen Mire... | reverse complement strand
GTTGTTTCTTTGCTCGGCTGTTCTATTCCTAAGTCTTTGTGCGTTTACATGCGCACTCGCGATTCCAGGGGTTTCACAATTCTTGAACGCTTCGCCAACAAAGAACCTTCTTGTTATCCTATTCGGCGCGCTAGCCGTTATAGGCATTCCGTCCATGCTTCTTGTTTTCTTTGGCATGGCAATTTTCTGTGCATGTATCGACCGCTCTTCGATCCTTAAAAAGGTATGCTGGTTTGTCCTGTTTCTTGGAACTGGCCCCGTTGGATCAACAGTGTATTACTTCGCTGTTTACAGAGGTTATCTGAAGAGGAAGAGGACAGGTGGCCCCGGTCTCAATTCTGAGACCGGGGAGTGATGTACGACGAGGGAACACATGACTATGACGCAATTCTCCGTTTGTGCTCTTGGCCCAACAGCAGAACGGAGACCCGACACTTCCAACCGCTGTCGCAGAACCCGCTCCCAGCCTGCTAGAGCAGGCGCTCAAACCATCGGTGTCAACGGCGCTTATGGTCGCGACAGACGGCCTCGGGGAGCTAGCCGAAGCAGGCGCTGCACTAGCAGCGCGCGCTTTGGAACTTTCGAGTGCAATGGGCAAGACAGCGGACTACGTTACTCTTGCGGTCACGGGGACGAAGGAAGGCACTACCGTCGTGAGTTCGAGCGAAAAGGCTTTGCGACCCGCTGTTAGGGCGCTTTTGAAGCCTGGAGAGGTTGCTGCAAAAGGAGCAGGACACGCCGAAGTCACGGGGGTTAATGCAGCCAGGCAGATGGGACTTACTCCGACCGGCGTAGCCGCGAGCAGAGGAATTTGTCCATCTTGGCGGGTGGCCCAGGTCCGACTCTCCCGAAAAAGTGTGGGTGACAGGTGGCCCAGGTCTGACCCTCCCCACAAAGAGTGGGTGCCCCATGTCTGGATTTTCAGACATGGGATGTAGACTGTTGGCATGACGAAAGGCCTGGTGCGTTATCGGCAAGCCGGCAGTTTTCATTTCGTCACGTTCAGTTGTTATCGGCGGCTCCCGAATCTTGGCACGGAGTCGGCGCGGAACCTCTTTGAGCGATCCCTTGAGTCAATGCGAAAGCGTTACAGCTTTGTTGTCTGCGGCTATGTTGTCATGCCGGAACACGTTCACCTTCTGGTCAGCGAACCGAAGAAGGCACTTCTCAGCAAGGCGATTCAGGCGTTGAAGCTGTCGGTGTCGGTTCAAAGCCGGGAGCGTCCGTTTTGGCAGGCGCGCTACTACGATTTCAATGTGCATAACGAAGAAAAGCGGGTCGAGAAGCTGCGCTACATGCATCGCAATCCCGTGAAGCGCGGTTTGGCTGAGAAACCGGAAGAGTGGGCATGGTCGAGTTTCCAGCATTACGCGACCGGAGCCATCGGAACCGTGGAGATCGAATCGCAGTGGACGGCCGCGCGGCGCAGCAACCAGTTGCCAGAGCATCTGCGTTACCGGGAAGAGGCCGGTCGAGGTCCGTGCTTTCCCAGGTCTCAAGAGCGAGACCTGGGCACCCAGCTTTTGAAGTCGATTGAGATTTGGGCCCACCCGCCATAGAGAAGTGCTACCGGGTCGTGAAAATCGCACATTATTCATTACAAGAGAAAGTTCTACGCCGGATCTCCTGTGGCTCAGTTGCGTTCGCATCCTATGGTGAGTCTACTTTCCCGGACTCGAAACCGTCGCCACGGGACTTGCTGGCCCGACCTTGCCATCAGCCGAAACATAGCTGATGCGGTAGCTCGCGCTGCCCGATGCGGGAACATTGTTGTCGTTGGCATTCTGCTGAGCGAGCGGGCCCGCGATGCGAATCCATGCATCCGACTGCGCATCCTGCCGCTCCACAATCAAGTTCAGCCCTGCCGGAGGCGCCGCAAACTGCAACGCAATATGCGGGAACGGATCGGTTGTATAACTCGCCGTCGGAGCAGCCGGAGGCGGCAACTGAGGTGAGCCAACGCGAATCGCAACTGCCTGCGTAGGATCGCTGCGATTGCCATTCGCACCAACAGCAACCAGCCGGTACCAGTAGCGTTCACCGGGACTCACATAGAGGTCGGTGAATTCGCGCGTATCCCCTGCGAGCGGATCGCCGATTACAACGCCCAGGTCGGCTTCCGATCCGGAACGCAGCACCAGAAACTGCACTGACCGTGCCGCCGGTAGCGCCGGAGTAAAACCGATCTGCGACTTTCCATCAGTGCCGCTCGCCGCAGTAATTGAAGGCGGCTCCGGGATGGAGCGGTCCGGCACAACTGCGTGCACTGAGTCGCTCGGCGTGCCTTCGGCATTGTCAAAGCCCACCGCGAGCACGTGATACTCCATGGTCACGTCCGAAGTCATGCCCAGCATATCGTCGTACAAAGGCTCCGGAGTCACGCGCGCATTCAACCGCGCCCACTGCTCCGCCGCGCCGGCACTTGCAACAGCCCGCCGCTCCACGAAGTATCCCGCCACCGGAAAGCCCACCGGCTTCCAAGTCAGGCGCACTCGCGTCTGGCCCGCATCTACCGCTAGCCCGTCCACCTTCGGAGGAGTCCCGGTGCCCTTGGCCACCACCACTGCCGCTGCCGACGGGCCTCCCAGGTCTCCGCGCGAGTTCACCGCCCTCACGCGGTAGTAGTAGGAAGTACCCGCCCGCACTCCATCGTCCTCATATTGCGAAGTACCCGCCGGCACCGCCTGTGCAGTTAGTGCCTCATACGGCCCATCGTAGAGAAAAGCGCGCTCCACAATAAATCCCGCAAGATCCGGCTTCTGATCCACCGGCCAACTTACCGTGACTTTTCCTGCATCGCTTGTCGCGGTCACCGGCTGTGGAGGCTCCAGCGCGTGATAATCCGGGAAGAAGATCCGAATCGACGCCGGATTGCTGCGCCGCCCAAAAGCGTCTATGCAGTACACGCGATAAGTCAGCATCTCGTTTGGCGGAGCATTCGGGTCTAGCAGCAGGGGAATCTTCGGATCCCATTTCACGCCCGGCACCACAGGCTTGGCCGAAACCGCTGCGCCAACCTGTCCACCTCCATCGCGTTCCACAACATAAGCGATCGCCGGCAACTGCTGGTTTACCACAGGCGGCGGCCACGACAGCAGCACTCCCCGCTCATCAGACTTGATCTGCACTCCATCCGGCGAAGGCGGCAAGGCAGTCGCCACACCCGCATCCACGGCCGGACTCGTCAACTGCACTCCGTTAGGATTTCCGCTAGCATCGAGCCCCTGCACCGAATAAGTTCTGCTCCCCGGCGCTATATCTTGCAGCGTCTTTGAAATCCCCAGTGCCTGTGCATACGCCAGGTCTGTCAGCGCACGCAACCCGATGATATTGAAAAGTTGCATCCGCTTCGGACTGGTATCCGAATTTGCCAACACGCCCGGCAGCCGCCGCACAGCATCTGCATCTTCTACCGAGAGCTGCTGCAACGTGGTCTCATCCGCCATGCCGATCTTGGGCGCAAGTATCTGCCCGGTAGAGTCTGTTAGCCTCCATCCTCCCCCCGGCCACTGCGATGCCGGCGGAAACCACAAAAGCGAAATCTGTCCCTTGCCGTCGGAAACCGCGAACATCGCCCCATTCGCCTGCTGCGCAATCGCGCACCGTACCGCGAGCAATAGCAAGCCCAGTGCCAGCAACCTGATTTTCACGCGAACATTCATATGCTTGCCATCATCCCATTACAACTGCGCTGAAAAAGAAATCGATCCAAGCGGCCAGGGCAACCCAATACTTGCGCTTGCCTTTACCTCGAGCGGCAGAGCCTCTGCATGAATCTGCGCTGAAACGTCCGCACTTACGCACACACTGTCAACGCACACACCTGCGGAGACGCTGGCCGAGAAATCCCCTGAGATGTGCGGCTGCGGAGTCACCGTCAAGCCCGCATCCACATCGCCGCGCACATATGCTGACGCAACCGAGTCATCGCCAACGCCGAGGTAAATGTTCTCTCCTCCTCCAATCGAGAGTCCTGCATCGGAGAGCATGAAATACATATTCGCGGTAGTACTGAGCAACTGCCCGCTGATCCGCGGCCCTTGCTGCTTTCCTGCGTCGATGTGCCACGGACCACTGGGACCAAAGTGCATATCGACCGCCGCATTGGTAGCGCTGCTACCCAAATCTACTGAAGCTATTCCATCGAGCAGGCTCAGATGTCCCCAGAGTCGCGCATCGAAGTTTCCGCCCGCATACTGTAAATAGCCCTTGAAATCTCCGTTGCCGCTATCGGCCAACTTCAAGAGCCACGAATGAAAATCGAGACGCGCGCCGGCATCCTGGCCGCCCGCCTTGATTACCAGATCGCCGTCGAGCGTATAGGTAAACAGGTCGGGCATTCCCACGCGGATTCCCGCCATGAACAAGAATGAACTGTCCATTGAAGGCACCGCAGACTTCAGCGAGCCTGTGTCTTCAAATGCACTGATGGGAAAATTGTGGCCGATGCCGCCTTGCACGCGATAAAGATTCATCACCGGCGGGACAGAGATAATGGGCAATCCCGTCGCGCCAAGCGAATACGTCACGCGCGTTAACCAGTAATCGTGCCCGCCCTGGTAACCCAGCCGAAATTCACCGGTGATCGGCGGCCCACCTAACTCAGATAGATCCACCGATCCGGAGATCTCATCGCCGCTTGATCCGCCAGTTCCGGAGTAGACCGGATGAACTGTGGCTTCAGAACTTGGCTGACCCGCCGGATAAGGAACGTCAATCGTGAATGGAGCAAATGTGGGTCCACTCGCCGAGTAACTTGATCCGTTGTTGTCGACGGAATAGTTTACCTGTGCCTGGGCCGCGGCCATCACTTCTGATAGGTGCACGTTCGTGTTGAACATTGCCGCCAGCACCTGCGGTCCTGAGGCCGGCGCAGTCAAATGAACTGAGGCAAGATTGACGGGCGTTTGGCCGAGTGTCGAGCTGCCGCCCAGCGAGATATCCTTCGTCGTATTCCCTTGCGCAAAATAGCCGCGTCCGTTCATTCCGAAATAGAAAACCTGGTCGAACGTTGAAAAAGTCTTGCTCTGTGCGGAGAACACAAAATGGGTATTGGCCTGCACGACCCATCCAACATTCTGCTGCTCAGTGAATGTGAGATTGCTCGCAGTAAAACTGAAGTTGCCGTAGTTCTTTGAGACGGAAGGGCTCGTCAGCGGGAAGGTCATGTTCGCCTGCTTGCCGCCGCCGGAAAGCAAATCCGCATTGCCGGTCAAATCCGCATCGAGCCACGGCACATGCACGTCCATATCGTTGTATTTAGCATCGAAGATTCCGCCCGATGCGGTCGCGACGATCGACTTGATCTTTACCGTTCCAGCGCCGACATTTATCGAGACCGGTCCGGTACTCGCAGTTCCGCACAGCCCGTTCCCGATCACGCCCCAATCCGTAACGGTGGGCTGCACTGACGCGCCCGCAACCAGGTTGAACATATACGGTGTAATGGCGAGGTTCGGAAAACGCACGCCCACCCAGTCTCCGCTCTTCAGGTCTCCGCACAGCGCGCCCGCCGCATCGCCGTCGTGATGGCTCAAGTCAAGGCGCACGGAGTTTGATTGCATGGTGAAGGCGCTCCAGCCGATCAGCGTAATCGGCAGCGTTAGTCCATCCTTTACCCAGTCGCCGTTCGACTTGAGTTCGGCTTGTACACCATTCCACACTACGGGCTGTTCACCTGGCTGGCGCAGAGTGTCATCGCTGAGTCCGACGTTGAGCGTTGCATCCAACTCGCCGCCTGCCTGCCCGCTCAGTCGCGCGATTGTTCCCGTCAATCCGGGCACGTTCGCATCCAGTTGGAGGTTCGGAGAAACGTCGATGCTTCCGGTCTGCACGTTCAGTCCATCCGGAACGCTCCAGTTGCTGATTTGCACTGGAATGGGCGGATACTGCTCGTATCCAAGGTGGCCGTCGGTCACCATGTGAATGATCAGTTTTCCCGTGCCGTTGTATGTGCTCCCTTGCTGCGTAACACCGCTCTGCAATCCGCTGATCTCGAAAGCGCCGCCACTCTTGACCGGGAACATGAATTTGCATGGCTTCTTCGGATCGGATGCAACCACCTCGTAGGTCTTCGGGTCAGAAGCGACGTGTTGGTCAGGCACCGAACCGCTCAATTGCGAAACCGCCTGCTGCAACGGTCCGTTGATGTATTGCACCGCGCCCAAACCCGCGGCGCTGTTATTAGATCCCGACAACAATCCGATCTTCAATGGCGGCAAATTGCTGCCCGCAGGCGCCGCCAGCGTGTTCAGCAGCGACTGCGCTTCTGCAATGTTCGGCCCAGTCGCAACATTTGCGCTGCCGCCGCCCCCGCCGTTGGGCAGACTTGTTTTGAATCCCGATGGAATCAACGAACCCAGCGCTCTGCCCACCGCGTTTGAAAGATTCGGCACGGTCGGCTGCGGCATTACATCCGCCGCAACTTCTACGGTGTGGTTGCCTGCCGGCTGGACTCCCAATGGCTGCGAATAGATTGGCTTGCTTTGGGAGATTTTGATAGGCGGCTCGGGAATCGGAATCTGAATCGCTAGCATTCCCAAATCGATTGTTTCGAATCCCTGGCGCGTCAGGTTCAGGCGCTTCTCTGACGGGCCGAGAGGAAACGTCGTCTGCGATTGAACACCATCCACGATCCACGTCAGGCGCACTTGTCCGCGGCCGTAATACTGAATCGTTGTCTGCGCGTCGATGCCGTCATCGCAGGTACTGCAAATCGCAATCGGCTGAGGCTGCGCTTTGCGGATAGGCACAAGCTCAACCGGGCCTTTGCTGGTTGTCTTTCCTTGTCCCGCCTCCACGCTTGTCATTGGCCGCGATGAAGGAGTGGTCGCCGTTTGCCCCGGCTTGCCCAATGGATCGCCAGGTCCGAAGCGATTTACCACCGGAGTCTTGAATCCCGCGATGTCATACGCGCCAAAGTCAGGATCGGCGATGCTCTTCAAATGCAAGGGTCCATCCGCATCGAGATCTTCGACGGGAACGATGTCCAGTGGTTGGCAATAAAGCATGTAGGCATCGCTCGCCGCCTGTGATGCAGCAGAGTTGCCGGTGTTCTGCCCAAGCAGTTGCTGAAAACTGGACTGCACGCCGCTGACCGTCAGCCCACTCTTGCTTACCGCGCCGGTCGAGGTCATCTTCGAGAGCAGCGCTGCTTGCAGGAACGGCGTCGTCGGTCCGTCCACACTCGATGAAATCGCTGACTCGCTCACGTGCTGCAAATCGTCGTCCGATATCTGGTAAACGCGAACCGTGAACCGGCCCAACGAATGATACGCATGTTCCATCGGACTCGGTCCATTTGAGGGCAGTCCGAGTGGCTGGCTAGGATCCCAATTCGTTACATCTTGCCCAACCGGTGGAGCGGCCAACGGCACCACCGTGCCGTCGCCCCAATCCACAAACACGTTGCTGAAAGTAACTTGTGTAACGTCGTAGACCAGACATTGATTGCCACATGTAGAGCCACGCGGAAGCCCCGTTTGTGGCGTGTAATCGGGCAAATAAGGCGAGCGCGATAGATCGATGTTCCCACCCAGCGCCCATTTATCGCCCTCATAGCTGTTGGGATCGTTCGAAGACTTCGAGAGATTTTGTACCTGCAGACTTCCCGTGGTGTACCCGGTTCCGTTGCACGCCATTCCGGTGGGAGCAGCTGGAGCCTTCAACGGCCAACGGTCCGAAATCTCCACTTGCACATCAACGGTGCCACCGGTATTCTGCGCATTCGCTGAAGTCTGCAGCGCATTCGCATTTTGGGTAACAGCAGTGTTGAGTTGTTTCACCTGTGACTGCGTCGAAACGCCATTCTTGTTGTAGGTATGGAACCCAGCCACCTCCCACTGCAGATCGCCCTGGCTAAGTTTTCCGTTCAGTTGATCGGGAATAACTGGAGGCGTAGCGCCGTTCGCGGATCCGCTGCTTGTCGGCGTCGCTGTTTGAATTCCCATCGCGCTAAACTGTACGCCGCCAAACACCAGCCGTCGCGTGGGTTCCAGTACAGTTTTCAGAAATGCGGGATCAGGCCGGAAAAATGTCGGCACAACTGAGATGAAGCCACTGGGCGCCCCGAGTGCAATCTCTCTTTTGCCGGTAATCCGTTGTGTTGCGAGCAGAGTCTTGCCGTCCTTGGCGTAAACGCGCAGTTCGTAATAGTCAGCCAGGCCCGGATTTTGTTCATGCCATTTGAAGACCGCATTGTCATCCAGCAAAGGAACTGCGAAGGTCTGGTACTGATCGCTCTGCGTAACCGCACCAAGTGGCGCATCCAGCCTGATTACGCCCTGGGCAAAGTTCTGCAGCGTTATTGGTGGAATCTTCAGCACTGTCGGCGCCCCCGATGGCTTTACCGCCAGCACATTCAACATGCCTTTGCCGACCAGAACCTGCTGCGCGGCCGAAGCAAATTGTCCATTCACGCGGGAAGCATTTTGTCCCGGCGGCTGCAGATTGATGTCGCGGCCTCCGGGAAGCGCCGAAGGAAGTGCATTCACACTCAAATGTATTTCAGTGCTATTGATGTAGCGTGCCGGCCCGTTGGCAATCACGGCTGCGGGAACACCTGCTCCAACGGTGAACGAGACCAGCGTGCCAGGCACAAAGTTCGTTCCTTCCAGCGTCAGGTCAACATTCTGGCTGCCGGCGGCAATCTGGTTGGGAATCACGCGCAGAATCTGCATCGGAATAATCTGCTTTAGCGGCGCGCCCGAGGTCACGGTGAATGTGTTCGATGCTGTGAGCCGGTTCTTCCCACCAACGGTGACGACAACACCGCGCGACCCCAGCGGTGCGTTCGGCGCAATCGAAACTTGCGCCTGAATCTGATTGCTGTTCGTCACGGTGGCAGATAGAACTGTGATGCCATTGTTCGGAGTGAACTGCAATTGAGCTGGTCCCGCAAAGTTGATGCCGGTGAACGACATCGAAACGGTGGTCCCTTGTAATCCCTGCACGGGCGTGAATCCGCGCAATTCCGGGGGCGCATTTTGCGTGGTGCCGCAGCCCGCAGGGGCGAGCATTCCTGGCTGGCAATTATTCTGCGTTGGCGCGGTGATCACTAAGGGTGTAGCAATACGCAGATCGCGATCGGCATCCACGAGAGATACCTGGCGATTGCCCAAAGGTGCATTGGATGCAATTTGAATTTGCGCCGTGATCTGCGTAGCAGAGATAACATGCAGATTACTTACAGCAATTCCCTGCGAAGGCGAGAACGTGAGATTCATCGCCCTGGCAACGAAGTTTGTCCCATTAAAGGTCATTGTTACGGTTGAGCCGGCGACCGCTTGAACGGGAGTAAACGAAGTAAGTGCCGGTGGTCCGGCCTGCTGCGATTGCGCCAAAGGCATTTGCGCCACGCGATTGTTTTGCGCCACGTTCGCAGCGTCCGTAAGCGCCGCGAACAACACTGCGGCAAAAAGCCATCTGGTGCGCAAAACAAGGCGACCTATCTTCGCGCTTGGAATAAGAGCGCGCTTATCCCAACCGCAAATGCGAGGATCGTAACTGGACCTCTGTCTTTTCATCGCGACACGATCCCCTTAAAACGTATGCTTGTGTCCCCAGGTCAATGTCCACAATACGAGCAACTGAGTCGTGTCCGTATCGAGCATTGCAACATGGTCGTGGTTTTGGTTGTAGCTGCCCTGCGCGGAGAGTGTGCTGAATTTGAGTTTGCCCGGCATTGTCCAGGAAAGCTGTCCGCCATACTGCCCGGTGTAGGTGTCGCTCGTAGCCGTTCCCCCAGTCAGAACCGTCCGTCCAGCCGTCATGGTCACCAGCGGCGAAAGCTGCACCCCTTGCTGCTTCCACACAAACGCAGGCTGCACGCTTACCGTATAGTTGCGCGTGGTTCCCACCGTCTGCCCATCCGCCGCAACCCAATTCACGTTTCCTTGAGCATTCAGTTGAAAGATTCCGCGAGTCGCCAGATTTGCGCCTACGTTGATCGATGAGGTGATCGTGTCCGCGCTCGTCATGTAGTTGTTTCGGCTCCAGTCGCGCGTGGCGCCCGCGTTCATTTGAACTGTGCCGATCGTGCGGCTGAAGGTTATGCTTCCAGAAAGGTCGCGCAGGTCCTGTGCGCCCGTCTGAGCCGGTGGCATTCCCATCAATACCGCGGGAATTGTGCCCGTGCCGGTAAGCGACTGCCGCGCGTCGACTGAAAGATTCGCCTTCACGCCCAGTGCCTTGCTCCATGTTTCGTCGAAGCTGTTCATACGCAGCTCTGCAGTGGTAGTCGGATGAACATTGTTATCCAGGAAGGTATAAGTCATCCCGAAGTTGCCGGCTTTGGTTGCATCGTTCAGCGAAGCATCCACTCCACGCACATTCGGTTGACTGGCCTGCGTCAAGCTCGGATTTGAAGGGGTGCCGAAGTTCGCGCTCAGTTCGCGATAATCTGCGCTCGCATTTATCTTGCCGACTTGACCCGTAACCGCGCTCCGCCATGCGCGGCCGAAAAGCCGCTTTGAAGCCGGGTCAGAAAGATTCGCATTGTCGTAGCTGACTGCGTACTCCGATGTCCACAGCCACATTGCGCCAAGATGCAATTTGAGCAGTGCGCCCATTGCTTCACCGGCCGAAACTGGAGCCACTGGGTTAGGCAGAATGATTGGATTCCCCATCGAGTCGTAGCCCACTATCGTGGGCGCTCCAGTATCTTTCGCGTTCAGCCACATGCCGCGCAACTCCGCCCACTTAGGCAACGGAAGCTGATAGCTTGCGCCTTCGATCTGTTGATGGAAATTGATTCCGGCGCCGCCTCCCTGCGCAGTATCGTCAGTATTGACAAAGCCTCCCAGTGTGCCCACTGGAGAGTTCAACATCAGTTCAGCGCCTTGGCGTGGAGTCGCAGCGGTTACGAATTGCGCGTCGGTATAGAGCGCGGGAGTTACCGTTCCGAAGCGGAGATGTGCACCCCAGTTACTCTGCTTGTAACCGGCCTGAAGCACGTAGTCGCTAAACAATCCATGACTGGTGCGTTGCGGCGGTGGATTCAGAACTGAATTCAACATGCCGCTTCCGTTCGCTTCCACATGCCAAGGGCCATTCTGGAAGGTGTAGTGCTCTGCGTCTGAAATTACGTTTGTGTCGGGAGGATTGGAACCTGAGACCCACTGTGTGTTTACGCCAATCTGTCCGTCGAGCGTAGGCCTCACTTCATTGGTAGCGTGCTTCGGCCTTCCAGCCTCTGCCGGGGGTTGCCCCGATGATGCCTGTGCTTGGTGTGCGCTCGCGATTGTTGCCGGCGTTGGCATGGTGCTGCCTGTGGTAGTTGCCGCAGGCGGCGCTTCGGCATCGGTTCCCGGTGTGAGCGCAGGTGCGGTTGAAGTCGCCGATGCTGTTGGCGCTGACTGTGAAGTCGATGGCGATGGAGAACTCGGAACAGCGGCCGTCTGTACGGTGAACTTCCACGAGGTAGCATCGTTGCCTATTGTCAGACTCACCGTATGATCGCCGCCCTGCAGCGCCATCGGCGGCGTAAAACTCACTTTCGATTCGGTCACCTGCGCCAAAGAGGTGATGTCCACGTCATCCACCATCAAGCTCACGTCCGCCGGATTTACTGGCGCTTGAAAGCTCACCGAGATTCCCGGTTGCAGCTCGGTTGTGCTGCTGCCGGGCGTGGGCGTTTCTGTCGAAATCTGGCTGGATAGATCGGCGGATACCGCAGGCAGTGCGACCGGTGCTCCTAACGAAGCCAGCAGAACCGGTTCTGTCACCGCTTGTATCCGCGACTGGGGTCCGAGTCCAGGTTGAGCCACAAAACTCTGCACCGGCCCCGAGAACAGTCGTTGACCTGTAGAAGAGATCGCGTCCACTTGCCAGTAGTACGTTGTCCCCGCCAGAAGCTTTGCTTCCACTGCGCGCAAATCCAATTGCGCATCTCTGGTAAGGTATTGCCGCACGATCTGTGTTCCTGAAAAATCGCGGCTGATCGTTACAAAATAATAGCCGTTCTCGATTGCCGGTTTCCACGCGAGCAGTGTATGTCCCGCGGCAGTTCGAGCCGGCGTTGGTTGCGTCGCGCTCAATCCTCCATCTGCTGCGTGGTAAATACTGCGCAGCGGCAGCGCCTTACGCGGCACGCCGTTGGAGTCGATCGTACGTACCGTCCAGTAAAGCGCTCCGGGCGGCATCCCCTGCCATACTCTTGCAGGAGCGTCCCAGCGATTGTCCTCGACATCGAACCATTTGCTCACCGTGCTGAGATACGGCTGATTAGTAAAGCCAACCTGGTATTTCTCTGCTCCGGGAACGGGAGTCCACAAGAACGACGGCGGATCAGCCGAGGTGAATGCGCGTCCATACTCCGGCAAGATCAATTGCTCCAGTTGCCAAGTGCCAGGATTCACAACAACTGTAATGGGAACGCTCGCTACCTGGTTCGGTTGCACCATGCGCAACTGCAGCCGATGCACGCCTACGAGCGAAGTCGGTAGCGACTGATGGGTTGTAATCGTTGTGCTCGTTCCGCCAACAAATGACGCGGAGAACTGCTCAACTGCATTTCCGTCCCATACCCACTCGCCGATGACGGTTCCTGATCCCGATCCGCCCAGAATTGCGTCCGCGTACAATTCCTGGTTACGCATCACTACAGTTCCATTGCGTGGATGCATCAGGCTCAGGTTCACAACCGAAACCGGCGCGCCGATTGAACTGCTAGTCTGCACGCGAACCGGTTGCGAACTGCCGCCCGCGGCAATTCCGAGTCCGGTTGCAGTGCTTGTTCCATCCGCGTTGAGCACATCGACCGCACGCAACCCCTCAGCAGCCGTTGGGCTCACGTCGATCCGGGCTGTCATTAGGCCCGCATTCACCTGCCTCACATTTGTCACGCTCACATCGGTAGCTTCAATCCTGCCCGTCGAAGCGCTCAAGCTCGCCAACGGTGGTGAAACCACCACGGTTGCTCCTGGTCTGAAGTTCGCGCCCACTAGAGTCATGAGCACCTGGGTTTCGCCGCGAACCGGAACGCCGGGCGTTACGCTGGTAAGGATTGGTACGGGTGCAGGCTGAGTGACACTCAACGTCATCGTGTTTGACGGCTGCGGGCCACCTGCTGCGGAGCGGTTGATCACCTGCACCGGCAATTGCCCCGCCGTTGCTATCAGGTTTGCAGGCACAGTCACCTGCAGTTGTGTAGCAGTTTGCAATGAAGGCACAAGAGCGAATGCATTCACGCTCACTGTGGACGTAGTGCTGTAATTGGTTCCCGTTACGATCAATACCAAGGCCGGGCCACCTGCGGAGACTGTACTTGGGTTGATGCTGATAATCGTCGGGATCTGCGCAAATGCGTGAGGCGCGATCATGAACAAAGCAAGCACTACCACCGCTGCCGTTCGGACGACACACACGCGCATCGACCACCTGCGCCGGCGTTCCAAAGAACCCTTCCACAACCAGCAAGCCATCAATCGATCTCCGTCAATAAAATGCAGCGATCCTTCGATTCGTATTCAGTTGAAACACGATTTTGGCAATCGCATTCCCACGCAACCGGTGTGTATAACGGGCACCCTTTATCGACCGCAGAAAACGCGGTTTTCGTTGCATCGATGGGTAGTGCTACCAAGGTCTATCTATCGGGAGGATAGATACATAAAGATTGGCCATCTGGACGATCTTGTTTAAACGCCCCTACAGTCAAAAAATCCTTAGGAATGGGAAGGTTGCGCTGTGTGAAAAATGTACTGGAAAAACTACCCGCCTGCATGATTCGCAAATTCCAAAATCCGGGGGAAGAATATGTTTCTGCAATCGCGGGTGCAACCGTTCAGAAATTATATACATGAACTTACAACGCATGTCATTAAGAAACTTGCAGGCCTGGGGTAACCAAAGGAACTGGCGCCGCGATCGGGGCGTGAGCCCGATCAGCAGGATCGGCATCGGAGGCTAACTTCCTCTGAAGCGAGCCGTACAACTAGTAATTTAGGTGAAACCAAAAGGGCAAACGGGGCCAACTTGAAGACTCATGAAGTGGAGAGCCCCCCTTCAGTTCCTTAAAGTAGTCTTCAATCTGTATTCCGCGATCGATGTGCCCGGCGGATGATACAAGTCCGCCAGGATAAACCTGGAGACGACTCGCCTGGCAGGCGAAGTCGACTTGGCGAAGGCTTAATCTACCAATCTACAGCCCTCAATCTATCCTTCCGCTCAAATCAACTATAAGGCATCTTACTCATATCGTAGTGGAGCCAGTGCGCGCTGCTTGAGTGCAGGGACCCTGGTCCCTTGGAGGGTTGGCCCGGCATATTTGTTTTCCTACTTAACCGTCATGCGCACCACTCCGGAACTTGTTACAGATTGAGTGGTCGCAGTGGTTGTGGAAGAGCTGGACCTCCGCAGCCGACATTGAAAGCTGCAGCAGTAAGCAGTATTAGACCCAGAAATGCCGCAGACCAGATACCTCGCGAATTCATCTTCCTGCGGAGGAAGTAGAGCGGAAGCAGGAGGAACGGTAGCAATAGAAACGCCGAGGATGTACTGGTGACGATTTCAGCAAACACCACGGTAACCTGGTAAGAGTCCGCAGGCGTTGCCGAAGATGTAGAAATTGAAAAGCAGGCCTGTTGCAAATGAAAAACTGCAGATTGCACCTGCAGGCAGATTCAGACAGTTAGGACAGTGCCGAAGCAGCACAAGTTGGTGTGCGTTCCCAGCAAACGAGAGCGACATAGTGGATGCAGCGGCAAACCGAAGGAGAATTCGAAGGACCGGATAACGACCGAAGCGATCCGATAGTATCCCGTAAAGTAATGTTGCACCTCCATCCGTCATGGAAAAACCGGGGATCAACCATTTGAGATCGTAGGAGTGAACTCCAAATGCGCGAGCGAGCACTGGGATTAGCGGGGCAACCATGTAGTTGCTGTAGAAGATCAGGAAAGCTATCGCAGCAATGGTCCGAAGTTCGCCGGGTCCACTAACACCGTCCGGCGGAGTTGCTAAGACCAAAGCACCCCTGGAAGGCCCGCGCAGCCTACACGATCCGAAAACCGTGTCATAGTTCGTGCGTGTGGACATTCAGACCCCATCCTCGATTCTCAAACTCAACGTTTACCGAAATAGCGGCAAATGGAGCGGCAGGATCCGAACTTGCGATCTAAGAGGCCGGTCCGCCGGTGCGAGCGTCTCTGATAAATCAGGCTTTCGCTAAACGACCGGTTCGCAGTAGCAGAGCGATGTCCTATCGTAGTTTGTGGAAAATGCCTGGTAGAAACTTAGTGAATCGGTGCTTGACATGTTCTTCGAGAGGCCGTATCTTAGCTTTATTCCATGAATGCTTCCGCCAATTTCGCGATCTGTTATTGCTGTCAGCACAGCGCGGTGCGGGTGTGTTCACTGGAGTAGTGCAGAGGCAATTCTCAGGATTCCAGAGACCCACCGGCCAAGAGGCGCGGTGGGTTTTCAAGTGTTGTGGTGGAGTTTTGCTTTACAAGGCTAAACGACTTTAAGGCACCGGTGGCGAAGCGGCTAACGCGCAGGTCTGCAAAACCTGTATTCGAGGGTTCAATTCCCTCCCGGTGCTCCAATCTCTTTTCCGGCTGGCCGGTAACACTGTGCTCACTGTTCGTGAATCACCTGAGATCGGGAATTCCCAATTGCTCAGCCTGAGTGGGTGTTAAGGGGAGCGAACTCTCCTGCGATTGTTGATCGGCGGCGCGATTTGTGATTTTTGCCCCTTCCCGCTCTTTCATGGCCTTCTCTTGGCCAAGCCCCATCGTCAAGGCGGTCAATCCGGCCAGGCCGCCTAACTGCATCGATTCGACGGCCGTGCTGGGCACGATCACGATCGTGGAATTCTGTTTCAATCCTTCGTACAACATGTTCATGGCTCTCAAATGAAGCGCGACTGGATCGTTGGCATAGGTCTTTGCAGCTTCGCCAAACTTTTCCGCAACCTGGCGCTCGGAGTCACCTAGAATCACGCGGGCCTGGCGTTCCCTCTCTGCCTGGGCCTGCATTGACATCGCGTCTTCAAGAGCCGCGGGAATCAGCACATCCTTGACCTCTACTGAAATGACGTTGATGCCCCAGGGCTCGGTGCGAACATCAATAATCTTTTGCAGTACATCGCTGATCTTGTCTCTGCCCTCGAGCATGTCAGAGAGCATGGTCTTGCCAATCACATCGCGCAGAGCGGTCTGTGAGGCCCAGTTGATGGCGCTCTGGTAGTCGGCTACATCGAGAGCGGCTTTCCTTGGGTCAATGATCTTCCAAAACAGCACAGCGTCCACATCGACTGGAACCGTATCTTTGGTGAGCGTCTTCTCCGCTTTGAACGAGCTGGTAAGAACGCGCGTATCAATCCAATAGGGAATGGACTCAACAATCGGGATGATCATGAACAGTCCAGGGCCTTCAAGAGAGCGGAACTTGCCTAACCTCAAAACCACAGCTTTGTTCCATTGATCGGCAACCCGGATGGCGGAGGCGGCTATATACGCCAATATGAAGGTGCTCACCATAACGGTAATGGCGGCCACGTCTGCGGAAACATTGTGCAGAACATAAGCGACCGCAGCGCCAATGGCCAGAATTACCGCGAAGATTAGAGCTGGAAATGAATTGCTTTGCCTCATGCTATTTGCCTCTCACCCGGAGCCGCGGCGAACTCGCGCGACTTTCCACAGAGAGAATGTCAGAGCTGGTCGTTCGATAGATGGTCACTTTTGCTCGCGGCTCTGTTGGGGTTTATGTGTGTCGCACGGCCTGCGAACCAATCGGATTAAGCCTTATCCGCTCTATTTCGCGGCGTTGAGTGTGAGCAGAAGTGAACAGAATCCTAAAGGAGTGAGGGTTCATGGTGACAACAGGAGAAAACCGCCATGACCGACCAGATTGAGAACACAGAACAAGCGAAGCCGGAAGACGAGACCACTACAGAAGCAACTGCCGAGAAGCGAATTGAACGCGTGGCTGAAAAAGCTGCGGAGAAATCCACGAAAACCGTGCATCGTTACGATGAAGATCACACTATCTTTTCGAAATAACATCTCGCCGGAGCACTTCTCCTGCGATCGGTCCTTGGTGTGTGCGCCATTTCTCCACTACCTCGCAGGACCAATGTTGTAGCTCTTCTATTCAAATGTCTTTACGCAGCTAGGCGAGTTTTCTATGAAACGGATCTTCCTGATACGACTATGCAGTGGGGTTATGCCAACCGCCGTCTGCGGCGATGAGCGCGTCGGCCGCTTTCGGCCCCCATGTGCCGCGCTTGTAAGAGTGGACACGATGGTGATGTGTAAGAACCCGATTCACCACCCGCCATGCGGCTTCAACGGCGTCTTGGCGCGTAAAGAGCGCCCCGTCTCCTTTCATGGCGTCGCCTAAAAGCCGTTCGTAAGGCGTCTCTTCACCCGGTTGTTCATCTGAGAGGTAGAGTTCTCGCTCCTCTCCGATGAATTCCTGCCCCGCCACCTTCACGCGGGCTGCCAGGGCAATTGCCGAGTTAGGAGAGAGCCGAAAGCGCACGTAATTCGGCTTGCTGTCCGCTTGGACCGCATCGGCAAACAGATTTTGCGGGGGCCGTTTCAGTTTCACCACGATTTCGGTCGCAGTGACGGGCAAATACTTACCTGAACGCAGATACCACGGAACTCCGTTCCAGCGCCATGAGTCGATGAAGAGCCGCAGAGCGCAATAGGTCTCCACGTCGGAGCGTTTCGCCACATCCTTTTCCTCTCGATAGCCGGCATACTGGCCGCGCACCACATCGTCGATTTTCAGAGGGCGCATAGCTTTGAATACTTTCGCCTTCTCATTGTGCACATCTCCGAAATCCCGCCCCGCGGGCGGTTCCATGCCAAGCAGAGCCACGATCTGAAAAAGATGATTCTGGATCACGTCGCGCAGGCATCCTGCCGACTCATAAAAAGCGCCGCGCGTGCCCACGCCGAAGTTCTCTGATAAGGTAATCTGAACGCTCGATACGTAATTGCGATTCCAGATTGGATCCAGAAATGAATTCGCAAAGCGGAAATAGAGGATATTCATGATCGCCTCCTTCCCCAGGAAGTGATCGATCCGGAAAATTGAGTTTTCAGGGAACACCGCATGCGCAACCCGGTTTAACTCGCGTGCCGAAGTGAGATCGCGGCCGAAGGGCTTTTCGACGATCACGCGCGCATTCTTAGACAGGTTTGCGACTCCCAATCCTTGAATGACTGTTCCGAACAGAGCAGGCGGGATTGCGAGATAGAACGCAGGTCGCTTCGCATCGCCAATCGCCTCTTTGATTGCAGTGAACGTGTGACCGTCGGTATAGTCACCGCTTACATACTTAAGCAGCGACAAAAGGCGTTGAAAAGCGCGTTTGTCATCGATTCCCCCCGATCGCTTGATGCTGTCCGCTGCGCGCCTCTGCAGCCGCTCCAGGCTCCACTTTGGGAAGGCAACACCGATTACAGGCGCATTTAGTACGCCACGCTTCACCATTGCATAAAGGGCGGGGAAGATCATCTTGTGGGCCAGATCGCCCGTCACACCGAACACTACCAGAGCATCTGACTGCGACTCGGCCATAACTCGTATTCCTCCCGGCCACCTCATTGTTCCTCATGGCCTATGAACTGTGATTCTAGCCCGGATTACAACCTGCTGGCGGAAAAGGACTGCGCTGCATTCGCCACCATCGCGCATGTTCACAATTGACCGGACCAGTTGCCGTCTTATCATCGATAGTAACTATGCTGACCATAAAATTCGTGTTTCGCACTCGAATTGATCGAACACATTTTGCAAAACGGAGCGGCCCAATGAAATCGCCGACGCTCGGAGAATCCGCCATAGCGCTTTTCGCTAACAGCGAGGGCCTGCTCGCGATGGACGAGAGCACTCCGATCTGCAATTGAAGATTTGCCACCCTCGGAATTCCCCCAGCCTTTGGAACTCTGCGGATCCGCGTGAAGATCAAGACAATCCTCGATAGTCTCATTCCCGAAGTTTCAGTCCGCCTCGGTGGCGCGACATCCATCGACATTACCAAAAGCCTGTCATTGACAAGGCACACGGGAACTGGAAGCTGCGGGAGGTTCTCGGGATTACGGTGCAAGAGATGATTTACGTTGGTGATGCTTTGTTCACGGGACGAAACGACTATCAGGCCGAATATGCAGGTGTCGTTTCCATTCCTGTTCGCGGTCCCAATGAAACCAAGCGCGTCATGGTGCTCTCCAAAGAGCATCCACCCGTGATTCGCTATCGTTCAGTGGAACCGGTGCTTACGCCAAAGCTACGGCAAGAGCGGCATGGGACCATTGCCAATGTGGTTTTCCCCACCGGCATTGACCGCCGGAACGATCTTGGGACACCTGACCGTTTCGATGTCTATTATGGATTGGCCGACAATCGGATTGGCGTGGCACGGCTGGACGTTCCGGTTCGCCTGCCGGTCGGTGCCGACGTTGACTTACTTGCAGCCAAGCTGTAGAAAGACGCCTGACCTTGTTGCGTGCAAAGGATGCGATTCTCTATTTTGAAATCGTGCCTACCAGAGAGAGGTCGATCGCGACGTCTTTGTCCGCTTTCCAGATCAGAAAGCTTGGATCCTTCAGTCCCCATTGGATGTACGGTACTACAAAATGAGCCTTGGCAGTTGCGCTCGCGCCATCAAGATGCAATTGAATTGGGATGGTGATTTCGTGAGGCGTGCCGAGGAGCGTGAAGATGCCAGTTGCCTGGATGGTCGAATCGCCAGAGGGAGCGATGGCGCCAGTATAGGTCTTCGGCTCAAAGGAAACAGTCGCGTACTGTTCGACCTTAAGGATGTCCTTGTTCATTCTCTTGTCGCGACTGTCATTGCCGGTTTTGCCGCTGCCTGCGACCACAACCACTGAACCCATCAACTTAGGAGTGCTGCGCTCAAACTCAATCGATCCAGATTGAATATGAAAGGCGCCGTTGACGAGTTCATGGGTCGTTTCGAGAGTTATCTTGACCTCACTGGCGTTGGGATTGGCGACGAAGGTCTGATGCTGGGCGAATGCGGCTGGAGCGAGTACGGTAGCGAGGGCGAAGACTGCGAAGGATTTCATTTCACCTCTCCAATGGTGTTTTACCTACTGATAGTTGTTCTTAGCGTGGTGAGATTTAAGCCGGCGACTGTATTTGAGCAATGGCGGCGTCGTGGGTCACGCGAGTCAGCTTTGCGGTAACGCGCATTACGCCAGGCCAGACCCTGAGGCAGAATGGTAATACAGCGCGTGCGAATGAGTTGTTCAAGCCGTCGGCTGCAAACTCGGCAAGGCGCATCTGTGTCAACAGTGCGGACCGCAGCTTTGCCTGGAAGAGCGGCGCAGGCTCTGCCGCAAGACAGGCAGCGACGGCACAACGAGCCGTATGCAAAGCAATCGATATGCCATCGCCGGTAAACGAGGGGATGACGGCTGCCTGATCGCCGATGCAATAAAGTCCATTCTCAGTTGTGGGCCGGATGTAGCCATAGGGGATGTGCGTGATGGCGATCGGCCTGTCAAGCAAAGGCTCCGCACCCGCAAGCCTCATTGCGAGATGCGGACAGTCCTGCTGCATCTTCGCGAGGAATTTCTCCCAGCGGTTACCCGTACGCGCAAGATACCGCTGCTGCACCACGCAACAGAGGTTTGCAATGCCGCCTTCAACCGGCTGGATACCACCATAGCCTCCTGGATAGAGCATCAGCTCAGAGGCGCGCGCAAGATCAGCGGCCTGCGCGGGAGCCAGGCGAAAATACATCTTGAAAGCGATCCATCGCTGCGGGTCTTCCGGGCGTCGGAAGCCGCGGAGATCGTGCTTGCCTGTGGCGAGAAAAACCGTTGGAGCCACACGGGTGGTACCGTTGTCGAGTGTGGCTTGCCACACGTTGGGCGTCGTGCGCACTAGCGCCTGCACGCTGCGACCCTGCTCTACGCAGACTCCTGCGGCGATGGCCTCGGCGATGAGGGCTGTGTCTAGCGCCTTGCGCGTGAGCGAGGCTGCGGGAAAAGGCAAAGGAGCCTCTGCGGCCTGCCTGGCGGCGGCGAGACGAACATGATCGATGGGAAAGGCGCCGAGCGAGGCCACGTCGATGCCGAGCAGGTGCAGGTCCTCAAGAGCCTCACCGCTCAGGAACTCTCCGCAAACCTTATGGCGCGGGGTGGGCTCGCGTTCGATCAGCGTGACTTGCCGTCCCCTGCGGGCCAGCGCGATAGCAGCGGCGCAGCCTGCGACGCCACCGCCGAGGACTAGAACTTCATCTTGCGCAGGAATCCGATTCAGATTGGACGTTGTAACTGGAGTCTCCTTGTTCTGATCCTATACTTGAAATTCTACTGCTTTTTCTGGGAGCAAAATGACGATCCTGTCATCGCGGTGTGGCGCGGGCGGTGACATCAACAGAACTGTCACGGGGGTTGGACGCAGCGTAGGTGAAGATGGTGAGCCTCAGAATGCTATCCCAAATCTATCGCACCGGCAAAATTGTGAATGAACCAACAGTAACTTCGTCAGTATTGCCAATCAGGCTATGGATGAGCCTGAATCGCTGCCGCAAGTTAAAGGTCTACCGTCGCTTGATTGTCGCTTCTTAGTTTTCCAGCTTTCCCAAGGCACACATGCAACGTCTATCTCTATAATTCGAACTGAGGACCTATTGCGAGAAACTACAGCTTATCTGAACCGCATCGCCACTGCAGTACCCGACCACGATGTACATGACGTTTTCGTCATCTTTGCCGAGCAGATGCTCGCCAATCCGCGACTGCGTACGATCTTTCGACGCATGGTAAGTCGCGCAGATATCTCCCATCGCTATTCTTTTCTCAATCCGCAGAAGGGGCCCGGCCAATTCTCGTCGCACGATGCGAATGGGTTTTATCGGCTAGGCAGCTTTCCCAACACTACGCGGCGCATGGAGCTGTTTGAGCAGTGCGCTCCGGTGCTGATGCGCAAGGCCGTGGACAGGCTTGCGCTTAATGAGAAGGAACGCTCCGGTATTACGCACGTACTGGTGACCTGCTGCACCGGGCTCTATGCTCCGGGGCTGGACTTTGAAATCGTCGACCACCTCGGGCTTGACACGGGTGTGGAGCGTACGATGGTCGGGTTCATGGGATGTTATGCCGCGATCAATGCACTGAAGCTGGCTCGGCACATTGTGCGCTCAGATCCGAAGGCTGGTGTCCTGATGGTCAACCTGGAGCTGTGCACGCTGCACTTTCAGGAAACGCAGGAGCTGGAGCAGGTGCTCTCGTTCCTGGTCTTCGCCGATGGCGCCGCAGCGAGCCTGATTACCGCCCGCGAGCAGGGCCTGGCGCTGGACAGCTTCAAGGCGGTGATGGTGCCCGGGACGAGGGAGCTGATTACGTGGAAAATCCGTGGGCTGGGATTCGACATGTTACTCTCCGGGAAAGTTCCGGCGGAGTTGGGCCGCGCACTACATGAGGGCGAGTTGATGGCCGAACGAGATGGCATCGACTTGTGGGCGGTGCATCCCGGCGGACGGTCGATTCTAGATGCTGTGGAGAAGGGACTGGAGTTGCCGGGCGATGCACTCGCGGCTTCGCGCGAGGTGCTGTCGTGCTTCGGCAACATGTCGTCGGCGACGGTGATGTTTGTTCTGCAGCGAACGATGCAGCAGGCGAAGCCGGGACAGCGCGGGTGCGCGATGTCATTCGGCCCGGGGCTGACAGCGGAAACGATGCGTTTTCATGCGGTCTAGTGTGGAGATCGATTTTAGACGGCGAGTGTCTCCGCGCGATATGCCGGAGCTGATGGATGGCGACTGTAGCTACGAAGACTTCCGTGGCTGTCTGCAAAGTCTGGAGCAGATCAACCGGTGGCTGCTGGGATATCGACCCACGTTGGCCTGGCTGAAACAACTACCGAATGGATTTCGTGATCCGTTGCACATTGTCGATGTGGGCAGCGGCGGCGGGGATCTGCTGCGGCGGATTGCAGGCTGGGCACGGAGCCACGGCATTGCCGTGCAGTTGACGGGAATCGACTTGAATCCTTATGCCGCGCGTGCAGCCGCGGAGTCCACTCCAAAGGAGCTCGGAATCGCGTGGGTGACCGGCAATGCTTTGGAGTATCGGCCGGAGAAGCCGCCCGATATCGTCGTGAGTTCGCTGATGGCACATCATCTTGAGGATCAGGAGATCATCGCGTTGCTGCGGTGGATGGAAACGACTGCGCAGGCAGGTTGGTTTATCAATGATTTGGAGCGGTCGGAGTGGAGTTGCCGGATGTTTGGGTGGCTGGACAGGATTGCTGGGTGGCACCGGTTTGTACGGCACGATGGGCCGGTGTCCTTTAGGCGGGCATTTCGGACGGAAGACTGGGTGCGGTTGCTGGCGGCGGCTGAGGTTCCGCGCGAGGCGGTGACGGTGGAGCATTGGCGGCCGGGACGGTTGTGTGTGGGGCGATGGAAGTGAGAGTTCTTGTAGTTGGCTGTTTCCCGCACAATTGGCATTTGATAAAGCTCATGGTTGGATCGAGGTTTTCGATGGCGCGAAGCAGATTCCTTGTAGCCGCTTTTTTCACAGTCATTTTAAGCACCGCAGCGACGGCAGAACGAATTCCAGTGAAGCATATCCAAGTTCCAAGGCACGACTTTATGGTGGCGCGCTCAGAGACTGGAAAGATCGTCGCCCGGGTTGAGTTTACGCAGGTGGTGCAGGGCGATGAAGTCACGATGCGCCTGACGTATCGATTTGTGGATGGTTCGATTGACGATGAGACAACGACGTACACGCAGCAGGGCACACTTAAATTAGTACGGAACCATCACATACAGAAAGGGCCGTTTTTTGCGAGGCCCTTTGACTTTGCGGTGGAAGCCGCTACCGGCATAGCGACCAGCAGCACAGCGGACAAGAATGGCACGATACATGTCGAGAGCGAGCACATCGACCTGCCGGATGATCTGGCGAACGGGTTCGTTGGCACATTGCTGCTGAATGTGCCGCCCAATGCGGCGCCGTTCAGAGTGGGGATACTGGCGCCAGTCAACGGCGGGCGATTGATTCAGATCCTGATCTCGCCGGAGGGCGAGCAACCGTTTCAAAAGGCAGGGCAAACCCTTAAGGCGACGGTGTTTCGCATCCATCCGGAGTTGGGTGGCATCCTGGGAGTAATTGCGACGTTGCTCGGCCTTCAGCCGAAAGACGTGACGGTGTGGGTAATGGAGGGTGAAAAGCCGGCGGTGGTGAGGGTAGTTGGACAGTTAGGTGGTTACGGTCCTGTGCTCAGCTCGGAGCTGGACGGGACCAGCTTTGGGAAATAGAACATTTCTCAGACCCACATCTCAATGACGAAAGGTGGATCACCCATATTCTTGACGACGCCTTGAAAATCTCAAGGCCTCCTGGACTGACTTCAGTCACGACGCGTGGTGAGCTCCCGCCAGTTGAGGCCGAGGTCCACGATAAGCAGCGAGGCTAGAGTGAAGGCAATAACACCGACGGCGGATAGAGTATCGCCGAGGTGGCCCCAGTAAGGGGGCCAAAGGTTGAGCACACGGCTGGAGACAAAAGTAAAGGTTACGGCGTAGGAACGGGCCATCCACTGACGATGTTGGACAATGTGGCGATTCCGCGCGGTGATGAGGGCGGCGGTGGTACAGACGACCCAGGCTGAGGCCTGCCCGCAGGTTCCAGGGAAGCCCGGACGGCCTGAGGCAAGGGCGACTCCGGTTGCGGCGCCGATAAAGACTGAAATGACGTAGATGCGGCCGAGGACACGATGGAATCTCAGATAACGGTTGCGGATGCGCGAGGAGAAATTGATGGGGCCAATCAGGAGTGCGAAGATTCCGGCGAGTGTATGAGGGATGAGGAGACCGCGGTCGGCGATGACCTGCAGACGGTAGGCGTGGTACATGGGGTAATCGGTGACAAGAAGAACTTCAGAAGTGATGAAGACAAAGAGCGTTATAAGACCAAGGGCGATCCAGAGAATGGTTTTGAATCTGGATCGGCTGGAGTTGGGAACACGCAGTGTGGAAGTTGCCATTATTCGCCTTTCAGATGTTTTGACGTGACGACGACGGCTGCGAGAGCAAATGGTGTGAAAAGCTTCATGTTTCTTAGTCTAACGAGAAGATTCAGAATGCGGGGCAAAGAACGTTTGTGTCGCCGGGCACGATTCTCGCTTGACGTTAATCGCCTTTTTCGTTGGCAAGTAGGGACAGCAGGAAGTGCATCCGGTCACCGAGAATTTCCCTGCTGTGCGGCCGGGAATAGCCCCTTCTCAATCGCAGCGTTGAACTGGTTTCTTGGCCGGTCGCAACATGGAATCTGACGATTTCCGAAGAAAGTGAGCAATACAGACCAGTCATTCACGCTAAATCATGAGATCCTCGGGAGTTACCCCTGCGGGTACGCTTGGCCCAGCGCTCAAATGGGACTTCTGAGCCGGTAGCGCGTACGCCGGTTGGTTCCTGTCAGCCCTCGATGTGCACGATTCGGTTCCGGCGACTCCGGAATCGACCCCAACAGATTATGTTCTATGCCCGGTACTCCGGAGTCTGCCGTCAGATTCTTCATGAACCGTTTCCGCGAGCTCGTCTACATCCCTTGCGACGGCCCGATTCGGGTTCATAAATCTCTGCTCAACGCAATCCTGCATGATCGGTTGGCCGGCAACAATGCAGCGACGCCCGAAATTGTTCACCCATCAAGGTGACAAGGATGATTCGTAACGATGGAATACTCGAAACTGAAAGCACTGCTTCGCCGAGTCATTTTGGTTCCCATGCTGGTGACGACATCCCTTGCCGGGTTTCTTTTGTGGGAAACATTTGATTTGAACAGATCGTTGCAACTGGTTGATCATACCGATCAGGTTCTCGACCAGTCCGGACACCTTCTCAAGTTGCTTGTCGATATGGAGTCCGCAGAGCGCGGCTACATCACAACCGGCGACGAGACCTTCCTTCGTCCCTATGTCGACGGCACCAAGCGATTCGGCTCCGAATTCCAGGCCTTGAATCAGTTGATCGCTGACACCCCCCCGCAGCAACAGAAGCTCAAGAACATCTATGCCGGCTATCAGGAGGCTCAGGACTACGACGGCAAGATTATCGCCCTTCGCCGCGCCGGAAAGGCTGACCCGAGTCTCATTGATGACCTGCTGAGAAAACACGGGATGGACAAGCTTCGAGATCAGGTTGCCGAGTTTCAAACAGTGGAAGAGGCGCTGCGTCGCGGGCGCGTAGAAGCCGCGCATCGCCGATGGCTCCTGATGATTTCAAGCTGCCTGGTTCTGGGCCTGGGGTCCGGGGTCTTCCTCGCCTTTTTTGCGCGATACCATGTTCAAAAACTGGGCAATATGCTATTGCAGAGTGAAGAGCGATGGACCGCAACATTGGCCAGCATTGGCGAGGCCGTTATAGCCACAGACAGCGAAGGACGCATCACCTTTCTTAACTCCGTTGCGGCCGCTTTAACCGGGTGGCAACCGGCGGAGGCTCTGAAGCAACCAATTGGGAATGTGCTTAGGCTCCTCAATGGGGAATCTGGGATGACGGCAGACAATGAAGTTCTCCGCGTGCTCAGAGAGAAGCAAGTACTGGCGATCGCAAACCACGTGGACTTGGTGACGAGGGACGGCCGGGAGATCGCTGTCGAGCACAGCGCCGCGCCAATCCTTGCAGGCCAAGGCAAAGTCATTGGCGTGGTGTTGGTCTTCCGCGACGTGGCCGAGCGGCGGCAGGAGCGTATCGAAATCGCGGAGCAAGCTGCCCTGCTCGAACTCACGCAGGACTCGGTCTTTGTGATCGACACAGAGGGCAGGGTCCAGTTCTGGAGCCGAGGGGCGGAGGCCATGCTGGGGTACAGCAAAGCGGAGGCCGCCGGCAAAATCGGGCACGACCTGCTCTGCGCCGAGTTTCCGCAGCCGTACACCGAGATAATGGCTGAACTGATGCGCGTGGGACATTGGAACGGGGACCTGATCCTAACCGCGAAGGATCGCAGGCGGGTTGTGGTGGCCGGCCGCTGGGCATTGCAATGGAGTATACGCGGCAAGCCGCCGCGCGTTTTGGTGGTCATAAGTGATATTACTGAACGCAAGCGCGCCGAGAATTTGCACGTGTTGCAAACTGAGCAACTGCGGGCTCTGGCTGAACGTTTGCAATGTGTGCGCGAAGAGGATCGCAAGAGGGTCGCTCGCGACCTGCACGATCAGATTGGGCAGATTCTCACAGCGATCAAAATGGACATGTCCTGGATCGGCCGCCATCTGCCGCAGTCGGAAGGCGAGGTGCTGGCCCGACTCGGGGAATCGATTCAACTGATCGATAGTGGCGTTAAGACCGTGCGCACCATCTGCAGCGGGCTGCGTCCCGGAGTGCTGGATGATTTAGGCCTCGCGGCGGCGATAGAATGGCAGGCCCGCGACTTCTCCTCTCGCAATAATGTCCTCTGCGATGTCTCCGTGCCGCCTGTCGATTTACACTTGGATGGCGACCGGGCAACCGCGACATTCAGAATCTTCCAGGAGTGCCTGACTAACGTGATTCGCCACGCGGAGGCAAAGCAAGTGCGCGTCGTGCTGAGCCAGGAAGATGAGAATATAGTTCTGGTGGTTGAAGACGACGGAATCGGCTTCCGCGAACCAGACTTCTCGAATACGCTTGGGTCCCTGGGACTGCTGGGGATGAAAGAGCGCGCTCAATTCTGCGGAGGCGACGTGCATATCTCCAGTTCCCCCGGCAATGGAACAACCGTTACCGTCCGAGTGCCCATGGACTCCCCAAGCACGGAGAGGGGCGAATTATGCACATCCTGATCGCGGATGACCATGCCGTCGTGCGCCGAGGCCTAAGAGAGATTCTTGACGATGCAATTCCGGGCGCTACATTCTCCGAGGCCGGGAATGGCGATGAGGTGATGGGCCAGTTAGGCAAATCTACAATTGCCCTGCTGGTGTTGGATATTAATATGCCAGGGCGCAGCGGGGTTGATGTTCTGCGGGATGTCAAGCACGCATACCCACGCCTGCCGGTGATCATTCTCAGTGTTCATCCTGAAGAGCAGTATGCCGTACGCTGTTTGCGGGCAGGCGCAGCCGCCTATATCAACAAGGAAAGCGCCTCTGAAGAGTTGGCCATCGCCACAAAAAGGATATTGAGCGGCGGCCATTACATCAGCACAAGCCTGGCAGAGAAGCTGATCGCAAACCTCGATGAGCCAGCCGACAAGCCCCTGCATGAGTCACTCTCAGACCGGGAGCATGAAGTCATGAAGATGATCGCCGCCGGCGTTCACCTCACCGAGATTGGTGAAAGACTGCACGTCAGTGTAAAGACCGTCAGCAGCTATAGATCGCGCATCATGGAAAAAATGCATATGAAGAGCAATGCAGAGCTTACCCGCTACGCCATGACACATGGCCTCATCGATTGAGTTCGCTTGCCAGCGTAAGAAAAGTCCTACAAGAATCACGGACTAAGCTGATGCCGCAATACTATCGGCACCGGTATCTTAGTTAAAGGAAGCGCTTGTCGCCCGGCAAAGGAAACTGAATTGAACATTTTGATCGCAGATGATCACGCAAACGTGCGGCGCGGGCTGAGAGAGATTCTTGCCGACGCATTTTCGGGTGCACTTTTCTCCGAAGCTGCAAATGGAAGCGAGGTTCTTCTTCAGTTGGGCGGATCGATCCATGACTTGCTTCTGCTCGACATCAACATGCCAGGCCGCAGCGGAATGAAAGTACTGAAGGATGTAAAGGACATCTACCCTCGTCTTCCCGTGATTATGGTCAGCGTCCAGCCCGAGAGCGAGTATGCATCCCGCTGTTTGCTGGCCGGCGCCGATGCCTACATCAACAAGAGCTACGCTTCAGATGACTTGGCCCCGGCTATCAGGAAGATACTAGATATCGGTGTAACTTCCGCAAAAAACCTGCTTGCAAATTAAAGCTGCCCGCAAACTCTGCGTCCTTTCGAGTTCTGTGTCAAGTGACTGTTTCCTCTAGCAAGAAGCCACTCGGGAACTACGGCTCCTGACTCCCCCGGTTGTGGAGCCGCTCTAGCGTCCGAGCTTGATGAATCCGGCCGCGCACCCTTGCTGCAAGTGATCCCAGTCTGATTGGTCAATCAATATAGATAGTTAAGTTTGACGAACTCAAAACATTTACACCGATACGCATTGATGCCTTGGAGGCACAATGTTCTGCTAGCGAATCCCCATGACATGAGATTTGCACGAGCACTGCCTCGCATCCTCCAATCGAAGGAAAGTAGTTTCGCCGATCAGTTCAATCGCCGCGTGTTGTAAGACAAATCCTACAGAGACTCCTTGGAAACGCTGACAGCAATAATAGCTTTCCCCGATGTTCATCATCCTCGTCGCACCGTATCTTGGATTCATCGGCATAGCAAAAGTGAGCCGCTTCTGGCCCTTGCACCCACTATGTTGGATTGAAAGGTTATCGACCATGGCTACAAATGTCACTACTGTGACGACTACGAATCCAAAATTTTCTTTGGGTCTCTCCTTTCCTTTGCCAACCGCTGCTCGCCGCGAATTGAAAATAGTTGCGAAGACGACAAGCGCTTTGCCGGTTCAGGGATCCGCATTCAATCTGCAAAGTCTGCTTGATAAATTCGTGCCCGGAAAAACAACGCGCGAATGCCCGGCTGGTGAATCGATCTTTTCTCAAGGCGACCCTGCCGATGTGGTGTTCTACATCGAGAGCGGCAAGGTGGAGCTTACGGTTGTGTCAGCAAGCGGCAAAGAGGTCGTCATAGCGCATCTTCCGGCAGGGAGTTTCTTTGGCGAGGCTGCGCTTGCAGGCGAGCAACAGCGACTCTCCTCTGCAACCGCACTTCAACCTAGTATGATCGTTCGTATTGAACGGAAAGCCATGCAGGATTTGCTCGATCATGAGCCGGAGTTCGCCCATGACTTTCGTGAACACCTGCTCAACCGCAACATCCGCATGCAGGCTGATTTGGTGGATCACCTGTTCAATTCAAGCGAAAAGCGCCTCGCCCGGTTATTGATGCTGATGGCGAACTTCGGGCAAGAGACTGAACCCATTCCAGTCATTGCCAAAATCGGCCAGGAGACTCTGGCGGACATGATCGGTACGACAAGATCGCGCGTAAGTTTCTTCCTCAATCGATTTCGCAGTCTCGGCTACATCGACTACAACTCCGATGGGATGCGCATTAACAGTTCTCTGGTGAACATTGTGCTGCAGGACTGATTAGCGTAGCCTCGATGCTTGAACGTCGCACACGCCGACGCGCCGCCCCCGAATGACGCAAGAGCGCTAGCGGGCTGACAGAAGACCTGGGAGCGAGCAAACCCAGGCCATCGAGAGAATCAAGAGCTTTCAACACGCGTACAAGCGTTTCTACACTCGAACCGCGGCCAGCTTCAAGGTTTCTCAACGTCTTTTCGGAGATCCCTGCCTTTTCTGCAGTCGTAATCTGATCGAGGTTCTTCGAGATACGCAGTTCCTGGAGCTGTTTCCCGAAGACAGCCTGTAGTTCGTTCGGAGACATAAAAGATATGTCGGCCATAAAGGTATAATAGTACCGATTAATACTTAAAACAAAATTAAAAGGTAAAAAGATGCCTATTATGATGACTTAGTTGTTTTAAAGACATTATTTTGCCGTTAATTGGCATATCGCTTTTCCAAATACAACTCACGGTTTCTTGCAATTCTCCGGAGAAGATTCACGATCTGCTCCGCACCATACTTTTTCGTTCCGTCCATGACTTGCTCCTTCCATGCCAGTTTGCCTCAGCTCCACTGGTACAGGATTTGCCGGGCACTTCGATGTGATGGGCGTCCTTTGTTTGACTCAGTCGCGGTGGTGCAATATATGGTTCATACCGAATCATGAACGACCCCGAAGCACCGTATGTGCTGGTGCCAGCCAGGATGCTTGAAAAGCTGGGTCCGGGCGTCGCCAATAGAGGGCCTATCCACCGATGAGCGAAAACGAAACCAAATCTCTTCCAGAAAACGCCTACCTGCCGCTCAAACCCGGCGAATCCTACACGCCCATTGTGCCTGCCGAGGCCAAGACGCCGGAACTAACGACGCGGTCGATCGTCTGGGGCGTTGTCTTCTGCGTTATTTTTACCGTGGCCTCGGCCTACTCGGGGCTGAAGGTGGGTCAGGTGATGGAGGCGGCAATCCCGACATCCATCCTGGCCATAGGTTTGGCGCGGGTATATAAGCGCCGGTCGAGCCTGCTTGAGAACGTCATCACCACCGGAATCGGCGGCGCTTCTGGCGGTGTGGTTGCCGGCGCAATTTTTACGCTGCCCGCGCTGTATATTCTCAATCTCGATCCTCGCCCGGTGCAGACCATCTTTATTTGCCTGGCGGGCGGCTGCCTCGGCGTTCTGTTCCTGATTCCGCTGCGGCGCTACTTTGTGCGCGAGATGCACGGCGTGCTGCCTTACCCAGAGGCAACGGCCATCACCGAAGTGCTGGTTACCGGAGAGAGAGGCGGGTCGCAAGCCAAACTGCTGCTGCAGTCAACCGCCATCGCTGGGGTCTACGACCTGTTCGTCACCACATTCCAGGTGTGGAAGGAGTATGTCGATTTTCAGTTTGTGCCGCTGATGCACACCCTTGCCGATCGCGCCCGCATGGTCTTCAAGTTCGACGCAATCGGCTTCATTCTGGGACTCGGCTATGTAATGGGTTTGCGCAGCTCCATGATTCTTTGCGCCGGTGGCGTTCTGTCCAACTTTGTTCTGGTTCCTTTGATCTGGTTCGTCGGTAGCCACATGGCCACCGCGGTGTATCCCGGAACGGTTCCCATTTCGCAGATGAGCGCCGTAGAAATCTATCGCAATTACGCGCGTTTCATCGGCGTTGGCGCCATTGCCACGGCGGGCATCTTCGGCGTCGTCAAATCACTCAAGGTTGTTGCCGGATCGTTCGGCATCGCGCTGCGCACGTTTCGTCACGGTGAAGTTGAGCACCAGGAGCGGACCGACCGCGATGTTCCGATGATGGGGATTCTGCTCGGTGTGGTGCTGGGCGCAATCGGAATCGCGATCATGCTGGGGAACCTGCCTGTCACCTGGACCGTGGTTGCCGTTGGTCTGGTTTTGACGCTGCTGTTCTCCTTCTTCTTTGCCTCAGTAGCGGCCAACGCCATTGCCACCACTGCACGCAATCCGGTCTCGGGCATGACGATGCTCACCATCATCATCTCCTCGGCGGTACTGCTGCGCTTCGGTGTCTCCGGGACCGCCGGCATGTTCTTTGTGATGGCGATTGCGGGAATGGTGTGCACGGCGTTGTCGGTTTCGGGGCAAACCATCACCGACTTGAAGACCGGCTATTGGCTTGGCTCAACCCCGGCAGCACAGGAGAAGGTCAAGTTCGTTGGTGTCATCGCATCGGCAATCGCAGTTGGATTGACCATCGTCATGCTGGCTCACACCTTCCAGTTCGGAGAAGCTGTCATTGGGGACGCGCGGCCGGTTCTGGCATCGCCGCAGGCGGCAATCATGAAAGCGCTGGTGGAGGGATTCATGAGCCACCAGCCGATTGCTTATCTCCTGTTTGGTGTGGGCGCAATGATTGCGTTGGTGCTTGAGATGCTCGGCCAGCCCTCGCTCATCTTTGCTCTGGGAATGTATCTGCCGCTGGAGTTGAACACGCCTGCACTGGTGGGCGGATTCCTGTCGCATTTTCTGAACAAACGTTCTGAAAAAACCGGCGGCGAGCCAGGAAAGAGAATCCGTGAGCGGGGTCTTATCATTGCTTCAGGACTGATGGCCGGCGGCGCGCTCGGCGGCGTATTGGGCGCGGCGTTGAGACTCTTCCCAGGCTTCCGCGAAGATCTGATCAAAACGCCGTTCTATGCGTTCGATCCCATCTCGCAAACAGTCTCGGCATTGTTGTTTGTCTGCCTGTGCGGGTATGTTTGGTTCGGGTCACTGAAGAAGGAGAAGGCATCTTGATGGATCAAGCGGGAAGATATGTTGCGGACGCAATTCTAGGGATTGATACGCTCTGGGGAGGCGATGTCCTGAGCGCCTCGGGCACCGGGCGGTTCATTGCCGATTCGTGGTTCTCCGACGAGCCTCTGCCCGCGGCCTACACGCATCCCGCGGCAGCGCGTCTGCGGGAATGCGGCGGCGTGGCCGGCAAGAGCGTCGATCGGGAGGCGTTGGACGAGTATCTGCGTGCAGTGAATCTTCCCAAGGCGATCGACGGACTCCGCGGCGAGGCGCAAAAAATTGGCGGTCTGCGCGGGAGCTACCTGAGCGGGCTGGCGATTTGTCTTGCGGCAATGAGTGACCTCGCCATGGAAGTGGCCGGCAAGGGCGATGCGGTGCCGTATGCGCGTTCGGTCGAGGCATCTACGGGCGCGCCGCCAGAACCCTCAAAGCCGCTAGCAAAGCGGGAGCGCGTGGCAGAGCTGCTGGGCCGCGCGGGATACAACTCCTCGAATGGAGCCGAACTGCTGGACGCGGTGGATGCCTGGCGTCGCGGCCGCGTAACGCCGATGGCCTCAGTGCGTGCGCTGGGTGCGGCGGTGATCGCGTATTTCGATAACCTCAGCGCGAAGAATCTGCAGCCGTATCTTCCGCAGGAACTTGCTCGGGTGCCTCGCGCCAACATCGATTTCCTTCCAATAAAAGACGCGTGGTTTTCCGGCTCGATGAACTACATCGGGCGTGCGCGGAACGCGGACGGCACGCCGCAATACGAAGCGAGCTACGAGATCAACGCATCGCTGCAAATGTCCTATCCGGAATTTGAGCAGCTTGTGAGCCATGAGGTTGTGCCCGGACACGTGACGACCTTTGCTTACCTGCAGGACTTATACGTGCGCGGCAAGGCAGGCTTTGAGGCCACTGTCCTCACCATGAATACCCGCGCCGCCACGCTCTTTGAAGGCATTGCAAACAACGCTATCCTGATCGCGCATGGCGTTACTGAAGTGGACCAGTTGCCGGACGAAGATCTGCAGATCGGCGTATTGCTGGCTCTGTTGCAAGACGATGCAAAGAACCAATCGTCGTATCTGACCTGGGGCGAAGGAAGGCCGCAGGCGGAAGTGGCGGCCACACTGCGCCGCGATTTTCTCGTCACTGAAGAGCGCGCCGATAAATTGTCCGGCGCATGGGGACGTCATCCGCTGTTGGGGCGCATGTATCTGCCAGCATACCGGCGTGGTACTGAGAAGGTGGCTGAACTCAGGCGCACTTATCCAGCGGACCGCGTGTTACCGGCTCTCTACGGATGCGATGGATTGGTCGACATTGTGACGGTTGAGCAGGCTTTGAAAGGCTAACTAGGCGGGAAGGCCCGTCGCTCAGCCGTGGGCCACCTACCTGCATACGGTGCCGCAGCGAGTGTCTATGGCTAAAAACAGAAGCGGGTTGCCGCATGGGCAACCCGTTTCCTTATCTTATCATCGAGTCACTGCGAGAGGTTGTTCCCTAACTCCTCTCGCTAAGTTCCTATGGTTGCAGGTCAACTATCTTTTTGCCTGCATTGATGCCTGCTGCATTCACCGCATCCACAGTAAAGTAATAATGCACTCCGCTTATCAGGCTGCGAATTTCTTTCGATGTCTTGTTGTAAACCTGATAACTGCTGTTGAGCTTGTCCGGCGCTATGCCATAGCGAATGACGTAGAAGTCAGCGCCGGCCGCAGGCGACCAACTTACCTCGGCCACGCGCCCGTCGTTGGGGTCTTTGTCGCTTCGCGCCACGGCAACATTATTCACTTTCTCCGGCTTTGCGCCTACATCCGTGCCAAACACGCGGAACCCGCTCAATGAGAACTTAGCGCCGTTGGGCATGCTCACGTTGGTAATGCGCACGTAGCGCACTCGGGCCGGCTTATCCAGTTCTTCGTAGTCCTGCGGCGAGTCGCGTCCTACGGTGCGATGATCGACCAGCATGGTCCATTTATTGCCGTCCGCAGATCCCTTCAGCTCATACAGGTATGGTCCCTGGCCGAATCCGAGCGTGGTGCTGCCCTCATCGGCAAAATCGATCTGCACCGCATGGACGGTGTCAACCGCGCCAAGGTCCACCTGGTACCACTCGTCAGGCTTGCCGTTATTGGCCGACCACCAGTCGCGGACATTTTCATCCACGGCCTTCTCTGTGCCGTGCCCCTCAAGCGTCGAGGAGGAGATCGCCGGCTTCTCATACGAGAGCAGCAACCATCCCGCAAAGTCGCGATCACCGTCCCAGAAGTGTGGATAGTCGGCGAGATAAGTGTCTGCAACCATCTGCCCATCATCCAAAAAAGTAACCGGGAACAGTCCAAGCCGGCGCTCGAACATGTGCCGCACAGAGATCGACATGGTTGCAATGTGCCACCACTGTCCCTGCAGATCCTGAAAAGTGCTGCCGTGGCCTGCGCCGCCGATGAACCCGGATGGTTTGAAGGAAAACGGACTGTAGGGAGCCACCTTGAATGGTCCCCAGGGCGAGGTTCCCACCAGCACGCCGTCCGCATAGGAGTTGAATTGAGTGCCGGGTCCGGCGTACTGCAGATAGTACTTCCCGTTGTACTTCGTCATCCACGAGCCTTCGATCCAACTCGCCGTCTTAACGTCGTCGTTGCTATCGCCGGGAACCTCGTAACCACGATGCTCCTGGTCGCGGCTCGCATCGATTTCCTGGCTCTTGATTACCTTGAACCCTTGTTTCGGGTCCAGTTCCGTTACCATCAGCGGCGTTTTGTCTGAGCAGCCGCTATACATATAAAGATGGCCATCATCATCCACGAAAAGATCCGGATCGGCATAGCTGTCGATATCCGCATCTTTGGTCCACACACCCTTCGCAGGGTCGTCCGTGCTCCAGATCGCTTTCGAATTGTAGGCGGTAAAGTAAAGCCGTCCGTTCATCGCCACCACCGTCGGCGCGTAATCTTCCAGCGGCAGGCCCTCTGGTTTTACCAGCGTCCAGTTCCGCAGGTCGGTCGAGTGCCAATAGCCGCCTGACTTGGACGCGAACAGCCAGTATTCTTTTTTGAATACCACCATGGTTGGATCCGCCGCTTCTCTGCGGCTTGGCTGGTCCAGATCGAATCGGTAATTTAAATCCATCGGGTTCGCATACGTTCTTGCCGGTGCGCCCTGCGCAAACATCAACTCAGCGCTGCATAAAACGAGCGCCGCAATTGCTACAACCCTGCCCGAAAACCTCATTTCGCAACCTTCCTTCTCTAATAACCAAGCTCAACCGGCTAAGAATCCAGCGAAAGGATTCTCTATTTGGCATATATCCGAGCGGCCCGCCGGGTCTCATTTGTCAGTGACAGCTAGTGTAGCGCAAGTACGCCCGCCGCACAGTATTCTCAAACAGTGGCCAAAAAACGAACAGGTGCTGGCTGCCACGGGAGCCACTGTTTGTGTGCCGCTGTAAACTTGAACTGTGAAGATCGCACTAGCCCAGATCGATCCAACGGTCGGAGATTTTACCGGAAACCTTAACAAGATTGTTGCCGCCAGCGAACGCGCGGCGGCGCTTGGCGCGCGGCTGACTGTTTTTTCAGAGCTCGCAATCTGCGGTTACCCTCCCGCCGACTTCCTTGAAAAACCAAGCTTTATTGCCCGCTGCCGCTCCGCTGTCGAAGAGCTTGCCGAGGCAACGGCCAAGCTGAAGACCGCGGTGCTGGCCGGCGTAGCGCTACCTGCATCGGGCGAGAGCGGCAAGCCCGCCGTGAATGCCGCGGTGCTGTTGGACGGTGGCCGGCTCCTGCTTGAGCAGCATAAGCGCTTGCTGCCGTTTTACGACGTTTTCGACGAGCAGCGCTATTTTGTGCCGGCTCGCTCGCAAAAAATTGTGGAGCTTGATGGCGCGCGCCTGGCAGTTACCATCTGCGAGGACGCGTGGAACGACAAGAACTTCTGGCCGCGTCGTTTGTATTCCGTCGATCCCATGGAAGAGCTGATGGACGAGAATCCTCACGTGCACATCAACCTCTCGTCTTCGCCCTTCTGGCACGGAAAGCGGGCGATGCGCCGGCGGATGCTTGCGGCTATCGCGGAGCGCGACGGGATTCCCGTGCTGATGGTGAATCAGGTCGGCGGCAACGACAGCCTGATCTTCGACGGCTCATCTCTGGCGCTCAACGGTCGCGGAGAATTGATTGCGCAGGCCGCTTCATTCGAGGAAGATCTTGTTGTGCTGGACCCATTCGCCGCGCCTGCGATCCAGGCCCCGGCGGAAGACGACAATGAAGCGGCCTATCGCGCCCTGGTACTGGGCACGCGCGACTATGTGCGCAAATGCGGCTTCAAGCGGGTTCTGGTGGCGTTGAGCGGAGGCATCGATTCGGCGCTGGTGGCGGCCATTGCGGCCGATGCGATGGGCGCTGAGAACGTGACCTGCGTAGGTATGCCCAGCCCGTATTCGTCTCAGGGCTCTATTGACGACAGCCGCAGGCTGGCCACGAACCTTGGCATTCGCTTTGAAGTCATTTCGATCAGCGATTTGTTTGCGGGTTTTACGCATGCCCTTGAGCCCATGTTTGCGGGCACCACGCGCGACACAACGGAAGAGAACATCCAGCCGCGCATTCGCGCCACGCTGCTGATGGCGCTTTCAAATAAGTTCTCCGCGCTTGTGCTCACCACGGGAAACAAGTCGGAGATGGCAGTGGGGTATTGCACGCTCTATGGCGACATGGTGGGCGCGCTGGCGGTAATCGGCGATCTGGTGAAGACGCGTGTTTACGCCGTGTGCCATTGGCTCAATCGCGACCGCGAGGTTATCCCGCCGGCGATCCTGGAAAAGCCACCCTCTGCGGAGCTGTTCCCTGGGCAAAAGGATACCGACTCGCTGCCTCCGTATGAGCTTCTCGATCCCATCCTTGAAGCCTACGTCGAACGGTATGAGACCCCCGAGCAGATAGCCGCTGCAAACGGTTTTCCCCTGGCGCTCGTCCAACAGGTGGTGCGGCTGGTTGAGCGTTCTGAGTACAAGCGCCAGCAGGCTGCCCCGGTTCTGAAAGTCACCAGCAAATCGTTTGGCATGGGGCGCAGGTTCCCCATTGCTGTCAAAGTCGAGGTTTAGACTAGAACCCAGGCAGATTGCCCCAGAAATTGCCATGAAATGAGGAGAACCCGCTTGATCCGTCCGTCCGTTCTTACTGCCATTGCAGCCACGCTGGCCGCGTTATCCCTTTCCGCACCACAGGCTACAGCGCAAACCCAGGTTCCGCCGGCTCCCGCGCAATCGCAAGCCGCCGCTTCTCAGGAGCCTGCCGCTCCAACGCCACAGGGCGCTCCCGAATTTCCCGCGCCAGATCCGCAGAACTTTACCGCAACCGCGCCCACCAAAGAGACCGTCGAGGCCTTTCTGCAGGCGAGCTGGGGCTATGAAGAAAATCGCGTTTGGCAGATTGAAGCGATTCTGAAGACGCCGGCAGAAGGCGTCAGCAAGGTCATCGTTTACGTTGGCGACAAGACGGGCAAGGACAAGCCTGGTGCTCTCGAATTCTTTGTGCTGCCCGACGCCAAGCACATCGTCTCCGGCGACTCCATCGTTGCCTTTGGCGCTCACCCGTTCGCCGACGCCCGCACGCAGTTGCAGCAGAATGCCAACGGACCTTATCGTGGCTCGGCCGCTAAGGATCTGGAACTGGTGGAGTTTGCCGACTTCCAATGCCCGCATTGCAAAGAAGCGCAGGCCAACATGGAAAAGCTGGTCGCCGACTTCCCCAAGGCCCGCATCGTGTTTCAGAACGATCCCATTGCCGCTATCCATCCGCAGTCCCCCATCGCGGCCGCTTATGGCGTCTGTGTGGCCAAGCTGGCCGGCAGCACCGCATTCTTCCAGTTCGCTTCAAGCGTGTTCGATGG